>Ga0181573_10000088_pt1 | contig 88383 bp, 52 predicted proteins | sample 101ome_25_FD_148643 | JGI IMG/M metagenome (GOLD analysis project Ga0181573, IMG submission 148643) | Coastal salt marsh microbial communities from the Groves Creek Marsh, Skidaway Island, Georgia - 101409BT metaG (spades assembly) | ecosystem: Environmental > Aquatic > Marine > Intertidal zone...
CCTCGTCCGGAGTGCTGCCGCGAACACGGTTTCTCGCGGCGCGACGTCTTGCAACTCGCTGGCGTCTGGGCAGACGATGTTTTCCAAGTTCCGCCGGAGTAGTGGTGTCCGCCGGAGTGTCCGCCGGAGTGTCCGCGTCCGGAGTGGCGGTGTCCGCCGGAGTGTCCGCCGGGGCTTCCGCGTCCGGAGTGTCCGCTGAGGCTTCCTCGTCCGCCGAGGCTTCCTCTTCCGCCGGGGCTTCCTCGTCCGGAGTGCTGCCGCGAACACGGTTTCTCGCGGCGCGACGTCTTGCAACTCGCTGGCGTCTGGGCAGACGATGTTTTCCAAGTTCCGCCGGAGTAGTGGTGTCCGCCGGAGTGTCCGCCGGGGTGGCGGTGTCCGCCGGGGTGGCGGTGTCCACCGGAGTGTCCGCCGGAGTGTCCGCCGGAGTGTCCGCCGGGGCTTCCGCGTCCGGAGTGTCCGCCGGGGCTTCCTCGTCCGCCGAGGCTTCCTCGTCCGCCGGGGCTTCCTCGTCCGGAGTGCTGCCGCGAGCACGGTTTCTCGCGGCGCGACGTCTTGCAACTCGCTGGCGTCTGGGCAGACGATGTTTTCCAAGTTCAACCACTTCGTTTTCGTCGTCAAACTCTTCGGCGCCCAACGACGCCGACGACGGCGCTGTGGCCGCCCTCACGCGCGCGCGCATGCGCTGCTTCCGCCTCTTCAGGCTGTACTTGCCGAGTTCCGCGTCTCCGTCCAGCGCGGCGTCGCCGAGTCTCGACGCGCCGCCGAATCGGGTCGCGATCGACGATCCGACACCAACGCCGTTCACCGAATACGACATCGTCGCCACCGCACCGCACGCGACGACGCACGCGGCACCGATCGCGATCGCCGCGCGTCGTCCGAACACCCATCGCGGGGTGTTGGCGTCATCCCCGCCGCGTCGCAACAGCGCCGATTCCTCGTCCGCCGACGTCTCGCGCGTTCGCGAGTATCGCACGCGCACCATGACCGACGACGGACTCGTTCGCGATACGACCGATGGGGGCGTTCACGCGCGCACGCGTCGTCGTCTGTCCACCGCGCGTCGTCGTCCGTCCACCCCCGGTCGACGATCGCGGGTAACCGGAACGTGCGCGCGCGGGTCTTCGGAGGGGGTCATCGGCGAGTCACGACCCGTCACGGGTGTGACGAGGCACGCACGCGGGCGCGTTTTCGTGTTACGCGCGTCCTCCGTCGATGGGACACACGTCTGTGTTGGGACACACGTCTGGTATACTAGTGGTACAGAGACTATAGAGAAGGTGTATTTAATCCTATGTGAGGAGGACGGCGAACACGCGCGCGCGCGCGACGGGGAATTTTTGAAACGCGACGAGACGACAGACGACGACGAGGCGACGACAGACGTCGACGAGGCGACGCGTGCGTGGACGAGGCGACGACGGCGACGACGGCGACGCGTGGTTCGCGTCGGTTCGCGTCGCGTCGGTCTCCGTACGGTTCGCGTCGCGACGATGGCGGTGGCGACGGATGCGGTCGTGCAACGATTCGGTGACGAGGGGTTCGGCGTCGAGAGCGACGTCGTCGCCGTCGCGCTCGCGGACGTCGCGCGCGATCGGAAGTGGTCGGCGGATGAATTGGCCAAGATGTGGAATCTGTTCGACGCCAACGCGCTGTCGGGAGAGGAGTTGGAGATGAGACACGTGGTGCGGATCGAGTGGATCGAAAAGTTTGAGGCGTTCGCGCGAGAAGAGTCGACGCGACGCGCGAACGCGTCGTCGTCGTCGACGAAGAGGATGTTCGGGGGGAAGAAGAGGAATCGTGCGAGGGGACTTTCGTTGGGAAGCGCGAGCGAGGGAGGGGTGACGCCGGGGAAATCACCGCGAACGCCGGGGTCGGCTTCGGCGGGCGGGCGCGCGACGTTCGCGAGCGCGACACCGACGAAGACGAAACGCGAGTGGTCGGAGGCGTTGGACGCGTTGACCGGGGACGAACCGAGCGAGTATTCGAAACGCGCGGCGACGCCGGGAAGCGCGAGCGCGACCGGAGGTGATGGTGTCGGGAACGTGTCGTTGAACGCGCACCTGAGCGCGGAGCTCGCGGCGGCGGAGGACGACGGCGAGTGCGCGGTGGAGACGACGCCGGGCGTCGTGGCGAGAGAAAAGTTTCGATACATGCGGGACACGATTCCGGATCGCGTGCGCGCGATCAACGCGCGGATTCGAGACGTGGAGACGCGGTTCAGGGTGGCGGACGAGGACGAGGACGAGAACGAGACCAAGCGCGCCGTCGACGCGAGGACGACGACGAGGACGACGACGGAGGACGACGACGCACCTCGCGTCTCGCGCGTGGGATCGACGACGGGGGCGGAGGACGCACACTTCATCGGGCGCATCGTGAGCGCGGTGCACGACTCGGACGCCAAGCTCACCGAGAAGACAGTCGCCCTCGAGGGATCGATTGAACAGAGTTGCGGCGATCGCGTGCGCTTGGAACTTCGCGATTTGGAGCGATACAGTCTCTTCCCGGGACAGGTGGTTCGAGTGACGGGTCGAAACCCCGCGGGACACTGTTTGGTGGTGAAATCCATCGACACCGCGCCCGCGGTGAAACCGTTCGCGCGCTCCCCGCGGTCCTCGCCCGCGTTTACGCGAGGCGCCAAGGTGCTCGTCGCGAGCGGTCCGTTTTCGTGTTCGAGCGATTTACGGTACGAACCGCTCGGTGATTTCCTCGAGTACGCGCGCGACGAAAATCCCGACGTCGTCGTTCTGTGCGGTCCGATCGTGGACGCCGAAAACGTCTTCGTGAAGAAGGGCGACTGCAACGGGTTGACGTTTCACGAGGTGGCGGCGCTAACGGCGGCGAAGATCGAGGCGCGACTTCCAGAAAAGACCAAGGTGATTTACGTCCCGTCCGTTCGCGACGCGACACTCGACGCCGCGTTCCCACAACCCGCACCCGTGGTTCCGGGTGACGCGCGTCGCGCCTTCTCCGTGTCCAATCCTGGGACGTTTACGGTGAATGGCGTCGTCTTCTCCGTGTGCACGCACGACGCCGTCAAGCACCTCAGCGCGCACGAAATCTCCAAGGGATTCGTCGCCAAGGATCGGTTGACGCGTCTCGCCGGCCACTTTGCGCGCCAGGCGCACGCGTACCCGCTCTATCCACCAGACGCGTCCGCGTGCATGGACGCCCGACACGCCGACGCCTTGCGCCTCGACGTCGCCCCGGACGTCTTCATCCTTCCGAGCGATTTGAAAACCTTTTGCGAAGACGTCGACGGCGTCGTGTGCGTCAACCCGGGTCGTTTAGCGCGAGGAGGCGGCGGCGGCACGCTCGCGAAGATTGTCATCCATCCGGCGGCGACCACCACCGAGGAACGAGTCGGCGACGAGTCGTCTGCGGAGCACCGCGTCTCCGAGCGCGCGCGCGTCGACGTCATGAAAATCAAGTGAACGCGCGAGAGATTATTCGAGATGGACACACGCACGACACGAACGAACGACACGACACGACACGAACGATGCATCATAAATAAGTATATATTCTTCAGTCATCGTATATATTCTTCAGTCATCACCCATCGTTACAACAACAATCGGACTTTGGAGAGCGTCGTCTCGTCCTAGTTTCCGGACGCGGCGAACCCGCGCGTCGACGCGCGCGCCGCCGTCTCCTTGACGCTCGCCGCGACGGCTTGCTTTTGCTGCGTCTCCGCCTCCGCCATGTGCATCGTCATCATGCTCACGCCGGATCCGATGGCGACACCGGTTCCGACGAGTCCCGTGAGGGCGAGAATGGACATGGACACGTACACCGATTGCGTGCTCGGCATGGCGTGAAAGTCGTGAAAGTCGTGTGCTTTTGAGTGCTGTTGAATGATTGAAATCGCACGTCGCGCGAGTGGTCTCGTCAGTCCATCCGGGCGAAAATCGACGCTTGATTATTTTCTCCATCGTCTCGCGACGTCACCACCGTCATCGACGTCACCCACGTCGGCGCGTCGTCCACATCACGCGCGCGCGCCGCGTGACCCTGACGCGGCAAGATTCACCCCCACGCGTGCCCACCCATCGCGTCGAGTCGTCCAGTCCAGTCGTCGTCGCGTCGTCCGTCGCGTCGTCGCGCACCTGCGATACGCGTGATGAATCGGTGCGAGACCGAATCGATCGTAATCAAACGCGTTCGTTCGTCGCGGTCGACGTGGAGGGGGGTGCGATTCGTCCGTGCGGAGAGTGCGGTGGAGGACGACCGACCGCGCGATCGACCGGCGGACGATCGATCGACGGTGGGGGCGATCGGGGATGGTCGAGTGGGGGGCTGTGTGGTGGGTCGTGATCGGTCGTGTATGCGCACACGGCGTGGGGCGCGCAACAATCAGTGAGAGGCGATACATACAACAATTGAACTTTGATGGGCTTACAAAAAGAAAACATGCGCCAATGTATACATACAATGGATACAACAGATAAACAATTGTATACATAATAGGACATTTGACACGTACTTAAAAGGAAATAAGCCTATAAAATATGAATGACCCAGGCAGGAGTCGAACCCGCAACCTTCAGATGTCTCATTCTCTGTCACACTACGGTACATTTGTCCCACTTACAGGAGTCAGTTTAACCTTCATCCGTGGGAGACGTCCACGCACACGCGCCGGGGTGCTGGAGTCTGACGCACTACCATTGTGCTACCGAGCCATATTATACGGCACGAATCGGGACTTGTGTGCATGTAAACTCTCGTCGTTCGATCGCGCGACACTCTTACGGGCCGCGCGGGGACGACCCGGTGGACGGTTGAGAAAGTGGAGGAGACGCGTCGAGAGGAGACGCGTCGAGAGGAGACGAGACGAGAGGAGACGAGACGAGTGGTTCGACGGACGCGCGCGCGAATGCCTCTTTCGTCTCGTCGTGATGTGTGTGTGTGATGTTTTCTGATGACGCGCATCGAAAAAGTCGGTACTACAGGAGAGAGGACGATTACGCGCGACGACGCCCTCATCCTCGTAACCACGCGACGACGCGCTCTAAGCGGTCGCTCGATCGCGCGGAGATGCTATTCAAACTCTCGTGAAACGCGTGGAAACGTTCCAACGTGTCGGCGAGCGGTTTGAGGGATTTGTACCCGTCGCGATCGTTTCCGGGAAATCGCGCGACGACGTCGGCGCGCCACGCGGGTTGGTTTTCGATGAGAAACGCGAGCAAGAGTCCCGTGTACGCCTGTAAGATCAAATCGTCGCCGTTCGTTTTGGACGAGTACGCCTTGACCATGTCGGCGGTGACCACGTCCGTCGAGCGTTCCGTCTGCGTCGAATCCGCCTCGACGTCGTCGGCGCCGCCGGCTTGGAGGTAGAGCGCGGCGAGCGCGTCCACGAACGACGTCTGCGTTCGCGCCGAAGCCGAAGCCGTCTTCCGTCCTCTTCCGCCGCCCAAACGCACGAACGTGGTGCGCAGTGTTTCCGCCGTCGTCGAATCCGCCTCGACGATGTTCACGAGAAGCACCAACGTCGCGGCGAGGAGCGACGAACCCGAATCGTCCGCGGGCGTTCTCGATCGTCGTCGATCGCTCGCGTCTTCCAACGAGTACCCCTCGATCGTTCGCGCGAGAAACGGCACGAGACTCGCTATGACGAGTAACCCACGACCGTCATCGCCGACGACAGCGTTACACCCTTCCTCGTTTTCATTCGTGACGTTGGCGAGCGCGCACAGCGCCGACTTGAGCGTCCCCACGGCGACGCGATGATCGATGGCGATGGCGCCGTCGTATCGAATTTTCACGTCACCCACGTATTCACCTTTTTTCGCGCCGACGACCGCCGCCACCGTCGCCGCCGCGAGCGTCGGGAGCGTCTCCACGAGCGCTCGACACGCCGTTCTCGCGTTTGGCGATCCGCCCTTGACGGGCGTGCGCACGTTCTCCGCCAACCATTGAATCGTCGCGCCCTTCGCCTCGCCGTCCATCTTGTTCCGAAGCAAACCGATGGGCACGGGCGACGAGAGCGGCGTGACGCCGACGTCGTCCTCGTCGTTCTCTTTCGCGACGACGGCGATCGCGCCGGGCGTGCTCGGAGGCGTCATCGCCATGCCGCCGGGAAATCGACACTCGGCGGGCGACGGCGTCGACGCGGCGTCGACGCGCGCCGCCGACGGGACGACACGTCCTTGCGCGCGATCACCGCGTCCGTCGACGACGGGAATGAGTTCGATGGACGAATGCGTCGCCACTGCCGGCGCGTTCTTCTTGGCGCCGGTGAGAGGCGCCGACGTGATGACGGAACACGACGCCGGAGATTCAAAACTCGCGCACTCGAGCACGCGCAAACACCGAAACAGACGCGCGACGGCGCGCGCGGCGGCTTGTTCGTGTTCAGCGATCGTTGCGTCGTCGTCGTGAGCCTCGGCATCACCGTCACCATCCTCTGACGACGACATGCACGCCGCGCCAAAGTTTTGCAACGTCGACGTCGCCTGGGCGACGAGTTCACACGCGGCGAGCACGCCGCCTCTGTTGGCGAGCACGGTTCGAAAGCAGTTTTCGGCGTCACCCGCGCCCGGTCCCGATCCCGACGCGAGCACGGCGTCTTGTTCGCCCTTGAGCGCCCTGTGCGCGATGAGAAGCGCCAGCGTCTGCGCGTCTTTGGTCTCGTATGGTAAAAACTTGAGCGGTTTGAGACAGGCGCGAACAGCGGCGTTTGTCTGCGCGTGCGCGGCGTCGTCACCGGCGCTCACCGGGCGAAGCAACGCCCGAATCGCGTCGGCGGATTTGACGGTGAGCAGCGCGTCGCTCGCCGGAGGTTTCAGCTCGCCCGCGGCGAGGTAGAGCAACGCGCTCGCACCAAATTGTAACGTTTTCGGCGCGTGCGCGCTCATCGCGGCGTCCTGCGCAGCTCTGACTATCTTGATCGGTAACCCGTACGACGTCAACAATCGACGCGTGCGCTGGTTTCCGAGCAAATTGACTAACACTCCCACACTTCTAATTTTCTCCTTGACGTCTCTCACCGAACTCAACCCCGACACGGCGTAGTTCGCTTCGTCTATGTCCGCGAGCTGCGCCCCCGAACGCGGCATCATCGCCCCGAACTCGTCGTGGTCCCTGGCGCCGTAATCCTCCTCCTCCTCCTCGCCGGCGAACTCTTTCAGCGTCACTTTTTTCCTCTTCGCGGCGGGCGCGGGCGCGGGCGCGGACGCGGACCCCACGGGTCGACTCGTCGACGGTGCGTTCGACGACTCGTCGTTCGTCGCCGCCGCCGTCTGCGCTCGCTTCTTCGCGATCGCCCGCGAGAGCGTCTTCGGCGCTCTCGTCGCGCGCTTCGTATTCGGCGACGGCGCGGAGACCTCGTCGAACAAATCCTCTGCCGGTCGCGCCGTCGGTTCGTCGTCCGCGACTAGCACGACGTCGTCATCGTCACCGTCACCGTCACCACGACCACCCTTCCCCTTCTCTTTCGTCGCCTCGACCACGTCCACAACGACCAGTTCCGGCGGATCGTCGAACGCGTCGTCGTCGTCCTCACGCGCCTTCGCCTTCGCCTTCGCCTTCGCCGTCCCGTTCGTCTTCTTTTCCCCCACCGCCTTCGTCGCCTTCGCCGCCGCGCTCGCCTTTTCCCGACGAACCTTTTCGAACACGCTCACACCCACCCCGCGTTTCGCACCGACGCGCGCGTTCTCCTCCTTTTCGTCCTCGTCGTCCTCCTCCTCCGCCAGCGTCTCGGCGTCGACGTCCTCGAACAACGCCGTCGCGTTCGCCCCGAACGCGAACGGATCCGCGTCGCGCACCGCATCCGCCGCGCGCGCGCCCAAATCGCGATGCTGATGCGTCGGCGCTTTATTCACCGGTGGTCTCGCGCGCGCGCGATCCCCCATGACGTCGCGCCGTTTCGTCGTCGACTCGATTCCAGATGAGTGAAAGATTTCAAAGAAATCAAATCAAATCGAGTCGTCCGTCGCCGCCGTCGTCGTCGTCCGCGCGGTCGCCGCGCGTCGACGTGGAGAACGCGTCGAGTCCTCGAGTTCACGTTCGCGCGCGCGTCGTCGAATCGCGTCGAATCGCGTCGTCGTCGTCGTCGTCGTTCTCGCCGGTGGATGAAATCGTGAAATCGACTGTCCCGTCACCAATTTTGACGAGTCACGACCCGTCGAGGAGTCCCTCCCTCATTCGGGACGTGCGCCAGCGGGCACCGCGTCGTCGTCGCACTCGACGCCGCGCGGACGGACGGACGAGACGCGCGCGGACGACGACGACGACGACGACGGACGTCGACGCGACGCGACTCGACCGAACGCGCCGTCGCGCGTCTCGCGTCGTCGACGACGCATCGAACGACCGAACGGTGAGATAAGGCGCGCGCGCGACCGACGACGACGACGGACGACGACGGCGACGCGCGCGGACGTCGTCGATCATGCGCGTTGACGGTGGTGGGGACTCGCGCGGACGATCGCGCGAGACGGGGTCGGCGTCGCGCGGGACGACGACGGGTCGAGGAGGCGGGGACGTCGGGACGAGGGGCGCCGAGACGACGACGAGCGCGGCGAGCTCGGCGAGCGGAAACGGGGCGAACGTGTTCAACATGGAACACCTGCGAGCGGCGGTGGATCGACATCATAAACACATATCGAACGAGATGGAGCGGGCGTGGAAGGAGAGCTCGAAGACATTCGGGGGGAGTTTTAGTTTTGGCGGCGCGGGCGGAGGCGCCGGCGTCGGGGGCGCGTTGGAGAGGGACTCGGACGACGCCGAGGGCGCGAGAGAGGCGGCGAGTCATCGAGCGCGGCGACGGAAAACGCTGAGCGTGAGCGCGTTCGCGGCGATGGCGCGACGGGCGAGTCAAGATTCGTTGGCGAAATTGGACGACGCGAAGTTCATGGAACGGTTGGATCGTTTGCGTAAACGCGGTTCGAGGCGGTTTTCGGGGAGCGACGAGGACGGTGACGACGACGCACGAGGGGATTCGCGAAGCGCGCGAACGTCGCCGCAAGATTTACAAGCGCTCATCGCGAAAGGGATGTCCAAGGCGCCGAGCTTACCGAAATGGGGCGAGGAGTGGGACGTGTTCAAGGCGATCAGCACCAACTTTAAGAGTGCGGAGGCCGAACCGCTGGGACGGCCTCGCACGCTGAATCGCCGTCGCGCGCAGTCCGAGACCATCTCGACGAGCGCACCGATCGTGACGTCTCCTCGCGCGGCTGCGGTGAAAGCGACGGCGGCGCCGGAACCGACGACGTCGTCGTCGATGACGAGAGACGCGTCGCCGCCGCGCGCGCTCTCGAGGAGCGAGTCGTTCGGCGAGGACACGTTCCATGCGGTCGCGAAGACATCCGAACAGACAACACCGCGCGATGAATCTGAACGTGAAAACGTCTTCGAGAACATCAAGAAGGAGATCACGAGTCGATTACCTCGTCCGCCGAGTCTGCCGAAGATGACGACGGATTTACAAAACGCCGTTCGACGACTGGCGGGCAAACCCGAGGAAATCACCGTCTCCTCGCCGTACGACGCCGATCTCTCCAGTCCTGGAGTTGTGCTCAAGAGGTCGAGCAGCAAAGAGGAGATTCGAGCCGCGGAGATGGAGGCGAAGGACGCACGAGCCGCGCGCGGTAAAGACGCGCCGAGATCGGTGAGAGAGCCGGGACGATCCGTGGCCATCGTGACGACGGCGGCGCTTCCGTGGATGACGGGAACGGCTGTTAATCCTTTGTTACGAGCCGCTTACCTCGCCCGACGAGGGCTTCACGACGTCACGCTCGTCATACCGTTCCTCGCGCCGAGCGAGCAGAAAATCATCCATCCAAACATGATCTTCAACACACCCGAAGAACAGGCCGAGTACGTCAACAAATGGGTCGAGGAACGCTGCGGGTTCAAACCACAGATGAAATTGTCCTTTTATCCAGGGCGCTACGCCACGGATAAGTACAGCATCATCCCAGTGGGCGATTTGACCAAGTACGTCCCGGGCGACCGCGATTCAGACATTGCGGTTTTGGAGGAACCCGAGCACTTGAATTGGTACCACTCGGGCGAACGATGGACGGATAAGTTCAAGCACGTCGTTGGTATCGTTCACACAAACTATCTCGACTACGTCCGCCTCGAAGAGAACGGGGACGTGAAAGAGAAGGCGCTCAAGTTTGTCAACAACGTCGTGTCGTCGGTGCACTGTCACAAGGTGATCAAACTCTCCGACGCGGTGCAAGAGTTCCCGAAGAGCACGACGATGAACGTGCACGGGGTGTCCCCAATCTTCCTGGACGTCGGCGCGAAGAAAGCCGAGGAAGCGACGACGAGAACGAGCGATGTCGATACGGTGAAGGGACCGTTGGCGTCCATCGGTCGCGCCTCGACGCAACGTAACATAGCATCCGCAAAGGCTGACACGCCAGTGTTCAGCAAGGGTGCGTACTTTCTCGGCAAAGTCGTGTGGGGTAAGGGATACAAAGAACTTCTTGATCGCGTCTTTGAGCACAACGGCAGCGAAAGTGGTCGCGATTGCCCGCTCGAGCTCGACGTCTTCGGTAACGGCGACGATTTCACCGAGGTGAAAACGAGCGCGGAGAAGATGAAGCTCCCTCTTCACTTTCACGGACGAAAAGATCACGCGGCGAAGGATATCCACGATTACAAAGTTTTTGTGAATCCCTCGCTCTCGGACGTCGTCGCGACGACGACCGCCGAGGCGTTGGCGATGGGCAAATTCGTCGTCTGCGCCAAACATCCAAGCAACGAATTCTTCTCCACTTTCCCCAACTGTCTCGTGTACGATAACCCCAAAGAGTTCAGCGAGTGCGTCACGAAAGCGCTGACGACCGAGCCGCAACCTCTGAGCGCGAAGGATTCCTATCGCTTGTCTTGGGAAGCCGCGACTGATCGATTTCTCGACGCCGCCGAGCTCAGTCCGAAACAAGTCAATCCTTCCCTCGGCGACAAGGCGAAAGAAAAGTTCGCGCACACCGTGCACGCTGCTCTCACGAGCATCGAGCCAATCCGGAGAGCCACGGGTGCGGGCTCAAACACTCTCGCAGTTCCCGAGAAACTCGACGCGTCGTGGGTCCCAGAGCCTTGGGATTCGAGCGCGCGCGATTCGCACCGCAGCAGCAAGTAAAAGCAGTAGTTCTTTTTTTGTAACATTTCCGCAAACGAGCACTTTCAATATTTCGTCGTCTCACTCTACGTCTTTCATCGTTTACAAAACAAATGCTCTCTCGATGCTACACCTCGCGTTCGACGCCAAACCTAACCACGTTCTCACGTCTCGCTCTCTGCCGCCGCTCTCTCCGCCTCTAACGCCCGCTTTCGCGCGCCCGCCGCGCGCCAACGCTCAATTCGTTTCTCCTGACGCTCGATCGCGTTCCTTCGCTCGTTCTCTCGATGCGTGCGCATGTTTTCTCGTCTAAACTCCTGTCTCGCGCGCATGCGTTTGATGTGATTCTTCCTCTTGGTCGGCTTCATCACCGCGAGATCGCCGTCCCGCGCGTTGTCGTCGCCCTCGGCGCGGGCGACGTTATATGCGTCGTCATCCGTGACCCCGTACGCGCTCCGCGTCGACGCCTCGGTGGCGCGCGCGGCGAACGCGCGCGACGCTGGTGGAACCGGGACCGGGACGCCGACGCGCGCGACGTCGTCGACGCCGACGCGCGACGAGGAGGCGGTGCGCGCGAAGACGGCGCGCGCGAGACCGAGCGCGCGGGACGCGCGAGACTGGAGCGACATCGCGACCGGCCGCGCGCGAGGCGGCGTGTGCGGCGAACCGAATCGGAGGCGCGCGGCGAAAGCACAGAGAAAGGAACGCTAGATGTGTTGATATGAATGAGACGTCGGGTCGTCTAACGCTTAACGCTTCACCCACGCGAATGATTTTCTCGCCTTGGCCTTGCCGGGCTTCTTACGCTCAACGACGCGAGGATCGCGTCGGAGGTAGCCCGCGGCTTTCAACGCCGGTCGAAACGCGGGGTCGTAGTTTTGGAGCGCCACCGAGACGCCGTGACGAATCGCCTGCGCCTGACCCGAGATTCCACCGCCACGCACGTCCGCGACGACAGTGAACAGACCCAGAGTTCCACTCACGAAGAACGGCGCCACCATCTCGGCGCGAGACGATGGCGACGGGAAGTACTCGTCGTACGGTTTCCCGTTCACCTTGTGCTCGCCCGAGCCCGGCGCCAACCACACCCTCGCCACCGCCGTCTTCCGCTTCCCCGTGCCGTAACTCCTCCCCGCGGCGTCTCGTATGGGCACACGCACGAGCGGCGCGTTCGGGTCCACCGCCTCCTCCTCCTCACCGTCCTCCTCACCATCCTCCTCGCCGTCCTCCTCTTCGTCCCCGCGCGGCGCCGCCCTCGCGCCCGCCAAAACCTCCTCCAGCGTCGGCATCCCCGACCCTCGCACGTATTTACTCTCCGAATCATACGACTCAAACAACTCATCCACAATTTTCGCCTGTTCATCGTCCCACGACGCGCCTTCGCGCTCGACCCACGTCTTCGGCGGCGTCCCGTACAGCGTCCCGTCCACCGGCGCGAGCGCGCGAGACGCGTCCTCGACCGCCACCACGCGATCGTACCGCAGGTCCTCCGCGCGCACGGGCGCGCGCGAGAGATCGCCCCCTCGCTTTCGCATCATCCGCGCGCTCGTGGAGAGCGCGCGCCTGAGCGCGACGTCGGCGCCGACGGATGATGGTGCGCGACGATCGACGACGCCGAGCGACGACGGCGCGAGCGCGGACGCGAGCGCGGGCGCGGAGGTGGACGTCGCGGACGCCGGCGCGTGCGCGCGAGACGCGCGCGCGATCGCGTCGCGGGCGAGTCGACTCGCTCGACGCATGACGGCGCGCGCGCGTGTGCGGGAAGGTGTCCACACGGCGTGACCTCGGTTTAGGGCGCCGAACGCCGCGACGGACGCCGACCGGGTCGAGGGTCGCGCGCGGGCGAACGCGCGCGCGGATCGGTGGAACGGGGGGGAAAATGTGTGTCAATGTGTCGGTGTGCCTGTCGTGGGGATGTCGGTGCGTGGTGGAGGATGAAGAGATGGATTACTTTATTTGAGCGCGCGACGCTTGTAGCGCACGCACGACTTTTTCGGACCGACGACCATGCCCTCGTAGTCGGGCTCGGGAAGATCGCCGACGAGCTCGAATTCAAAGTTTCTGAGCAGGATGGACCAGATGGTCTTGATTTGCATGTAGGCGAAGGTTTCACCCATGCATCCGTGACGACCGCCGCCGAAACCGATGAACGAGGCGAACGCCGCCTTGTCCTCGGGATTGGGCTCGCGGAAACGACCCGGATTGTAGACGTCGGGATCGGAGTAGACGTTTTCGAGACGGTGCGCGAAAGCGGGAGAGGTGGCGACGATGTGGCCCTTGGGGATGGTGTACTTCTTGCCGTCGCTCGTCTCGACGTCGAAGGGTACTTGGGCCATGCGAAGGAGCATGATGAGCGGCGGGTGCATGCGAAGCGCCTCCTTGACGGCGAAATGAAGCTCATCCATGCCCGCCAAGATGTCGAAATCCAACTCGTTACCGTGCTTCTTCATGATCTTACGCTGTTCCTCCTCGAGCGTCGGGATGACGCGAGACTTGTTGGCTATGGAGAGCAAACCGGTCCAGGTGGAAGTGATGGAGGAGGTGTGCTGACCGGCGAAGAGCACGGCGATCAACATGCCGAGCACTTGGTCGTTGGTGAGCTTGGAACCGTCCTTGTAACGAGCGTCGATGAAGGTTTGCAACACGTCCGGCTCGCTCGCCCCGCTCTCTCGTCGCGCCTGAATCACCTTGTCGAAAATCATGGCGAGCTTTTTTCGAGCGGCGTCGCGCTTGCGATGCGCTTCAATCGGAGCGTACGGGAAAAACACCGACAACGGCACCATGCCCTTGTCCAAATCGTGCACGAGGCTCGTGACTTCGGAATAGAGCGTCTCACGAATCTCTCTTCCCAGCAAACATCGCGACGCCGTGAGCACGATTAATTCAGAGAGCTGTTCGAGCAAATCCACCTCGCCCTCGTCGCCCCACTTGGCGAAGAAATCCTCCGCCTCCTTCACCATCATCCCCACGTACATTCTCAAGCGATTACTCTTGAGACTGTCCGCGAAAAATCTAAATTGTTCAGCCCGAGTCGTGTGATCGACGTCGAACACCACGCCTTTTCCAAACGTCGGCACGTTGAACTCGTACACCTCCTTTTGAGACATCTCCGTGTCCTTCGCCTTGAAGAAAAACTCGCTCACCTTGGGCCCGATCAAAAACGTGATTCGCTTATGAAACACCGGCACCGTGAACACCTCACCGTACTTGGGCATCGCGTTCTTCATCAATCGCATCGGTCCCGCCAAGAACGCCACCATACCGCCCCACACGGGCGCGACGTCGATCACCGGCGGCGATCCTCTCGGCTTGAGCGGACCGTGCGAGAGTTGATCCAGAAGAAACACCAAAATCGTCACCGTCGTCAGCGCCATCGGCACCGACACCACGAGCGGCAACGCGCGCACCGCATCGATGATCTCGTTCGCCAGCGTCGGTCCGGACATCGCGCGCGGATGACGTCGACGATGCGATTACGATAACGACGATGCGATTACGATGGTGACGTTCCCGTCGTCGTCGTCGTCTTCACGCCGACACTCTCGCGTTCGAACGTCGGAACGAACGACGGACGATATGCGTGCGCGTGCGTTCGCGAAGCGGTGACGCGCGCGGCGACGCGGGCGCCGAGTGACGCGCGCGCGCGCGAGGGGACGGGTCGAGGCGCATCGTGTGAGGGTTTAGGTCAGTCGCGAACGCCGCCGCGCGCTATGTCGCGTCCGCGACGGGTGAAAAGAGGCGCCCGTGGTGCATCGACTCGTGTGTGTGTGTGTGAATGAGTGTTCGTTTACACCGCGGGGCGATGAAGAGAGGTCGTCGTATCGAGCGCGAGAGGTCTTGCGCGCGCGTCTGGCGAACGCGTGTAAATCGAACGCGAGCGCGCCGCGCGCGTGAAGCGCGACTCGGACGTCGGTCGCGTCGTCGGTCGAGCGGTTTACGCCGCGGCGTCGGATGTCGGGACGTGGTCTGAGGGTTTATCCTCGAACGCGGCGCGATGGACGTTGAAGTGGCCGAGCGCTTCGTAATCGTCGACGACGGACATCATCATCGTACCGCCCGCGTTGACGACGAGCACGGTTTTGTTCGGATTCTTGAGATTCACCGTGTACCCGACGTCCGGGACTTTCTCGGCGACGATGCGATTGACGTCGGAGGATGAAAAGTGTCGAAGCGCCGAGTGTTCCTCGTAGTGGACGGCGAATGCGATCGGGTCCGCGTCGACGTCTCTCGGAGGAAAATGTTTCGCGAGCACCTCGGACGCCAAGGCGTTCAATTCCAACTCGCTCGCGCACCTTTCCACGGGCACGATTCGACTCACGTGCGTCGGTTGTTTCCAATCCGCGCCTTTTCTACACTCCTCGATCACGGCTTTGGCGCACAAACCGACGTCGACGTCGTTATCGTCGGGACGCAACGCCAGAAACGCCGCCGAATCGCACCCCGGTATCCACATACACTCGGCGCGTTCGTACGGTTTCTCACCATCGATTCTGTGCGCGTCGTACGCCACCTTAAACCAGTAATCGTTCAAAATGTTTGACGTCTCGATCACCGCGTCGACGACGGCGTTTTCGTTGGGATGGATGCTGGTGACGAGAAAGCCTTTGAGCCAAGACGGAAGCGGCGCCGTGGGCGGGACGTACGAGAGATCGTCCGTCAGTCGCACCGTGCGCGAGTACTCGTCGGACATGGTGGGTGGTTTTCGCTTATGTCTCGTCTCGTGTGGGCGGGTCTCGTTCGTTCGTTCGCGAGGCGCGGAGTGACGTCGTCGTCGTCGCGTCGGCGTAGAAACGTCGGAATCGGAACTCGCGAACTCGAATAGTGTGTAGTGTACATACAACGCGCGCGTCGATTGATCGACGATGTCATCTACCTCCGTCGATTCGCGCGTAAATTGGCGATAATCTTCACTTTCGGCCCGTACGGTACGCCCAATTTTTCAAAATCGACGTCTCGCATCGCTCGCAACGCGTCCATGTCGATTTCCTCGGCGGCGAAGACGTCTCGATACCGCTCCAACGAGAGCGAACGCAACAACTCGTTCACGCGTCGATCACCACCCGTCGGGGGATGCGAACGCGAGTCTCGAGCGTCGATGACGGCGCGTAAATCACCACCGCGACGTTTTTCGCGAGGCGATTTCGTTCTCGACGCCGAAGACGCCTTGGGCGCCAACCGCCGCCGCAGATCCTTCATCTTGTCCTTCTCGTCGTCGTCAACGCCCACGCGCTGTCCGCGAGGCCACCGATCGGAAGAGACACCGCCTTGGAGACGACGTCTGAGATCGTCGCGGGACGACGCCGCGCGATTGACGGCGAGACGCGACTCGCGCACCGTCTCGGGAAAGGCGCGCATGCGATTTGAAATTTTCGCACCGAACGCACGCAAGCCTCGCACGCGATCGAGGACGGACCCGCCGCGGGGTTTCGCGGCGGGTGATTTTTTCTTGGCGACGCCGCCGACGACGGGCGGGACGCGACGCTTGGCCGACATGGCGCGCGAGCGTGTGAAGAGACAGACGCGCGCGGCGAAGAGAAAAAAAATCGAGGCGACGACGACGACGCGCGAATGACGGAGAGATGCGCGATTGCGGAAAGAAGAAATGGCGAGTGCGTGTGCTATCTATGTCTGACTATCTATCCATCTATCTATGCGCGTTCTGTCGCCTCGACGACGTGAGGTGCGTCGTCACCCGACGCGACCTCGTCGGTATCCCAAACCTCTCGGCCCGGCGCGAAGCGGGTCGGCCGCCGTCGTCGGACGGCCGGATCGATCGAACTCGGCGTTATCGTCCTCGTCTTCGTCGCTCCACGCGTCGCCGTCGAAGACGTCGGTGGAATCGCCGCGCGCGGTGAAGGGTGTGGATGACCACACGAGAACGTTGGCGTCCTTCCCGCAGGTGAAGAGCTCGGCGTCGCCGCCGTCCTTGTGCGCGCACGCGAAGACGTCGTCGAGATGTCCTCGAAGCTCGCAGTCGAGCGCACCGGACGTCGTGCGAAACGCGCGAACGCGTCCGTCGGTGCACGGGACGAAGAGGCGCTCGCCGTCGGCGGTGATGGCGATTTGACACGCGGCGGCGGTGGGAATCAAACCGGCGGCGTCGTACGGCGTGTACGCGTTCAATCCGTTTGATAAATCCCAGCGTCGAACGCGCGCGTCGGCGCCGGTGGAGATGAGAAACATACCGCACGGTGTCGTGGCGAGCGAACTCACCTGACCGTCGTGCGCGGGAGCGGCGATGGAGGAGTAGCCGTCTCGCGCGCGAGACGGGCCGGCGCCGAGCGCCTCGGCGTCTCCTCCGTTTCGCGAATGTCGCGCGCCTCGGAAACCGACGCCCCACCCGCCCCATCCGCCGTCTCGCGCGCGTTTGCGCGACGACGACCCTCCGAGCGCGCCGCCTCCACCGGAAGACGATCGTCCCCATCCCGACGACGAACATCGTCTCGCCGAGTCAGCGCGTAGATGATTCGGAACGGAATCCGCCATTTTCCTCGACGCCGGTTTCGGTCCCGCCTCCACGACCCCGTTCCCGCTCGATCCCGCGTACATGGCGTCCCTCATCGAATCCACGCGTGCCGTCGCCTGCGTGTTGTGCCTATCCAAGATCATGTACGCCCCCGCGCGTCGAATGTCCCACAGACGCACATCGCCCTCGGCGCCGCCCGTCGCCAACGCGTGCTCGTTCGACCGCAACCACTCGATCGCGTGCACACTCCCTCTGTGCCCCGACAGCGTGTGCGCGATGACGTTCGACACTGGATCCCACAATCGTACGATGTCGTCGTCCGAACCGATCGCCACGAGCGAATGTGACGTCGCGCGCGCGCTCAGCGCCACGGCGCGACACTTGCTCGCGAGCGTCGTCTCCGTCGCCGCTCGCAAACAATTCGCGTCCCAACACTTCACCCGGCCGTCGTACGACCCGGTAAAAAACACCCCAGTATCTGTCGGTAACCATCGCGCGCACGACGTGGCGTACGCGTGTCCGATCTCATCGCTCGTCGTCGCATCGCGCGTCTCCGCCCCTTCGCCTCTCCTCGCGCCTCCACCCGCGGGACGCGCCCCTCCACCCACGATCTCGCACACGAGCGTCGCGCTCGAGCTCGCCGGTCCGGACGCGGCATAGCATCGCTCGTCACCGCCTCGACGCTCCGTGTCGTACACGCGCGCGCCACCGTCGATGCCACCGACCAAGAGATACCGGCGCTCAACCGTCTCGAGGTCGACGCACGTGGGCGCGACGTCGCTCTCGACGCGGGAGGCGAGCTCGAGAGGACGACGGGAGAGCCCACGCTCGAGAGCGACGCGGAACGAGTCGGGCGCGCGCGTGCCGGCGTTGCGCGCGCGGGTGAGCGCGTGCATGGCTCTGAGGACGATGGGCGCAACCGCGCAGTCTGATGGCTCGACGGGACGGGACGGGAACGAGAGACGAACGAGGATGCGTTCGGTGACGCGCGCGCGGGAAACGTCGAGGGAAAACGCGTTAAATATAAATTTGCGAATACAAGCTGACGTCGCGCTCACAGACGACCGCCGACGGCGGACCAGGATTGAAACGCGTGCACGTGCGAACATATGCTCTCTACGACGTCGGCGTTGCCCGCCTCGCCGACGAGCAATCCGTGCACCTTTAATCCCATCTCTTCCTTGGCTCGGTCGAGATTGGCGATTAATTCTTCGTTCGGAGGGGCGATCTCGCCGTCGGTGACGAGGAGGATGTCCGCGTTGCTCCACTCAGCCTCGGAGAGACGCACGAGGGCTCGATTGAAGGGCTCGTCGACGTCGGTGCCGCCGTGAAAGCTGCCGCTGAGGAATTCGAGCAAACCCTGGAGACCGCTGGCGTTCAGTTTGAGCTCGAGCTCTTGACAATCTCCGGGACCGCTGAATGAGTACAGGTAACACGCGCGCCGTTGAGATCTGCTCTGGCGCATGCACTCGAGCACCATGGCCTTGGCGACGGTTTCTCTGGCGCCCATCATCGACCCCGACGTGTCGAGGCACACAATGATGGGACCGCACTCCGCGGCGGGTCGCGTCTCGAAGCCCTCGATCGTGATCGCGGGTTCTTCGGACCAGCCGACGCGCTCGTAGGACAGGAGCGTGCGCTCGGCGCGACGAGCAAAGTGGAGCAAACGCGCTTCGGGGATGTCCGACGCGAGGAGCACCATCTCGCTCGGCATCATGCGAGACAAATCGTCCGATCGACACAGTCCAGAGGTTTGCTCAGGTTCCATCGGGCTTCGTACGAGTCCCATTGGGAAGCCTTGGCGCTCGCGTTGACGCGGCGCACGACGAAGCGGGCCTCGACCGGACCCTCTGCCGAGACTTCGCACCATGTCGCGCAACTCGCGCAAGTCTTGCAACTTTTTACGAAGCGAGTCGAGCTCCTTCCATCCCGTCTGTTGCCACAGCCCGCGCGTGAGATCAAATCCCTCGGGACCGTCCGCCAAATCGTCCAAGTCTAATCCCTCGAACGCCTTGGCGGCCTTGTCGAGCTTATCAACGGCGGGTTCCCACTGCTCTTTGAAATCATCCATGAGTTGTTGCACCATCTCCTTATTCTTCTCCTTGGCGTTTTCGAGCGCCTCGCTCCCGCTCTCATCGCCGTCCATGCCGACGTCGAACTCATCCACGTTATCATCGCCGTCGGTTTCGTCGCCACCTCCTCCCTCTCCGCTCGCCTGCGTCTGCTCGTCGCCGTCGCCCTCCTCCTCTGAGCTCTCGCCCGCGCCGTCGCCCTGCGCCTCGCCCTCCCCCTCACCGTCGTTGGACGACATCGACTCTCGAGGTTCGCTCGGCGGCATCTCCGGTTCGCCCTCGTCCACGCGATCGCGCTCGTAAATGTACAAAATGTCCAATATATTCTTCATCAACGTGTCGAGCACGGGCGGAAACCGCCTCGTGAACCTCGCCATATCCAAATCCCCCAGCGCCTCCACGAGCGCCTCGCGAAACGTATCGTCCTCCGGCCACGGAATGTCTGCGTCCGGTAACAATCCGCGCGCCAACGCCTCCTTCCACGCCGTCAAACCCTCCGCACTTCGTCGAAGAGCCTCCGCGTCCGCCCCCGCGCTCGGCAGACGCAACAACAGCGGCAACACGTCCTCGGGAATCCGTCGCATCACCTCCCCACCACCGCTCGCCGATAACCGCGCCATGTTAACCATCGCGCGCGCGCGCGCCTCCGCCTCTTCCTCGTCGCTCTCCAGGAGAGATTTCCGCACCCCCAGACGCTCGACGACGACGTCGTCGTCCTCGGCCTCGGCGTCGACGCCGTCGACAGCCTCGGCAGCCCCTCGCGCGAACGCGCGCGCCGCTCGCGACAGCGCCGACGGTGCCGATGCGTCGTCGTCCGTCGCGCCGTCACCGTTCGCGGTCGCGCGCGTCGCCGTCGGCGTCGTCGGCGTCGTCGTCAAGCCGCGCGCGATGCGTCCCCGTCGTCCCGCGTCGCCGCGCGCGCGCGTCGCTCGCCGATCGCGCGCGGCGCGCGACGATGACGACGACGACATCGTCGCGGTCGCGGTCGCGCGCGCCGCCGTCGTCGGCGTCATCGTCATCGTCGCGTCTCGCGCGCGTCGCGCAGTCGCGCCGATGTCGAAACGTCATCCCGTCGCGCGACGACTCGGCGCGTCGCCGCGCGCGCGAGAGACGCTCGGAAGCGCGAGACGCGCGCGACCGCATGTCGCCCGCGAAACGCGCGCGACCGCGCGCGCCGCGCGCGATCGTCGACGCCGCGGGAACGACGACGAGAAAACGCGCGCGCGCGACCGCGCCAACCGACGACAAAGAAAACGACGCGCCGACGTCCACAGTGGCGGTCGGCGCGCCGCTCGCGCGCGCGAAAACGTTGGAAGATTTAACATACGACGGTGAGATCGTCGTGGCGAGCACGGCGGAGGCGTTGGACGAGGCGTTGGCGCGGATCGAGGCGTTCGGCGACGGGGACGGAGATGGGCGCGCGAGCGCGCGAGACTGCGGCTTCGATATGGAGTGGAAGGTGTCGTTCAAGAAGGGATCTGGAGAAGCAAAGACGTCGTTGGTGCAGATCGCGGCGGCGAACGAGGATCTGAGCGAAAAGTTGGTGGTGTTGGGACGAATACACACCGCCGGGCTGACGCGTCGGTTTAAACGGTGGATTCGCGACTCGACGCGAGGAAAGACTGGATTCAACGTACGAGGCGATGCGAAGAAATTAGTTCGAGATTTTGGATTGGAGACGTCGAGGGTGATCGAATTGAGCGCGTTGGCGCGAGAGCGGTACGAGGGTGGGTGTCCGAGCGCGCCGTCGTGGTCGCTCGCGCGTCTGTGCGAACACACGTTGGGGAAGACGTTGCCCAAGGATAAGACGCGGATGTCGAATTGGGAGCGCGACGAGTTGAAAGAGGAACAAATTAAATACGCCGCTATGGACGCGTGGGCGTCGCTGTTGGTGTATCGGGCGCTGCGCGCGAGGGATTTGGTGCACGCGTACGGAGACGAGCCGTACGAGTGCGATCCGTTGCCGGAACCGGCGGCGTCGTCCGAGGAAGAACCACAGGACGACGACGACGACGACGACGACGACGACGACGACGAACATTTCGTTGAGGATGACGACGTCGAAGACGACGTTGAAGACGCGGTAACGGTGGAAGACGCGAAGGGTGAGTTATCGGCGCAAAGTAAACGCGCGAGCGACATCGATTTGACGGAGACGGAAAAGTCGCTCTACGACCGTCACATGGCTGGCGAGAGCGTACGCGATATCGCGGTCGCGGACGCGTTGGATGACTCCACGGTGTTGAACGCGCTCATTGACATCGTCAGGAAAGGGTGCGCCTTCTATTTCGATCTCATGTGCGTGCCGGAACACCTGACGCTGTATTTCAACGATTTCGTCACGCTCAACGGCAAAGCGCCGCCAAGTGCCGCGTTCGCGAGCTTCGCGGGACTCGATGAAAAGGCGTGTCGCGCATTTCTCATCGCGTTGGCTGTGAAGTGGGCGCGAGATAGAGAGTAGTTAGTGAGCTATTGTCGTCTGATGACACTATTACAAAGAATTCAAGAACCCGTGTTCTCCGTCAGCCACACCAAACAAGCCTTTGGAAACGCCCGGTCGCCCTTCATCCACGCGTCTAAAATGGGAGATCCGAGCAGCCTCTGCTGGTTTGTCGGCCCCCACGGTCCGCTCGATTGCGGCCACGGTTCCTCGGGCCAGCTCTTCAAGTGTTGAATCCACGTCTCGTGTTCGCGCTCGCCGGCTCTGGCGAGGTCGTTTCCGGGACGGCTCGAGTAGCAGCACGCGATGTCCGGCATGCTCAAGTTGCCCTTTCGATTGGCAAAAATGTGTTGTGTTGGATCTGCGGTTTCCTGTTTGTGCCACAACAGCATCGCCGCCGCCGTGAAACCCGGTTTGTAGGCTTTCTCGACTCTCGCCACAATTTTGTCTCCGCCGCCTCCGGCACCTACGCCCCACGCGGTGACTTCGTCCTCGCGCACGAGCACCGTCTTATCGCTTTTGTACACCGAGTGCTCCGGCGCGGACGACGGCTGCCAGATCCGTTCCGTCGACGCGTACAAATGTAAGAGACCAGCCGCGAGATCGTGACGCGCACCCTTCGACCTGGGCAACTTTTTCAATTCATCGCGCAACCACAAGAGCGACTCCTTCCTCTTCATCTTACCGGCGCGAACCTTTTCGGCAACGCCTTCAACCGCGCTCGCCCACAGAACGAATCCAGCGGCGTCGCGTTTGCGCTCGTGCGGACCCATCGCGCGAAGAAGGCCGCACACGATGGACTTCTCGAAATTTTCGGCGCTCGCGCCCCAAAACTGCGCGGCGATTTCCTCCTCGGACAACTGCACGTACGGCGCCTCCGCCTTTTCAAACACGTCCAAGCAATCGTACACGCTCTTTTGCGGCTTTCCATCGCGAGGACGAGTCAGAAGACGACGCACTTTACTGAGCATGATGGCCACGCACTGCGTGCGATTCTCACGCATGGCCAACGCATCAATCTTGGCAAACTTTTCCGTGTACGTAAACTCGTGCCGTCCGTCGCCCTTCGCGGATAGCTTTTCTTGTTCCTTCTTCGCCGCCTCTAGAATATGTTTTGGAAGCTCATTGAGTTCCAGGTTCATGTACACGGCGATCTCACCGACGAATTGAAGCAACCATCCCGGACACTTGCGAAGCAAACCTTTACCGGTGTAGTAGCCGACGTCGCTCAGACATCGCACTTGCTTGGGCGTGAGCGCCTTGTCCGCCTTGTCGATGGCTTTCAACATCATCACCTGCCGATCGATGAGTTTATGTTTTTTTTCCAACACTTGCGAGTGATTATCCTCGCCGACAAAGTTCAGATACGATCCCCGACACATGCGCGCCCCGCAGAGACAAAACGCCGCCTCGACCTCCTTCATGTTATCCGTGCAACTGTGATAATTATACGCCAACTCCTCGCCCGGTTCTATGTCTCTGTTCGTGATGAAATGAATCTCGTACTTTCCGTTGATGGCTTTCAGGTTGACGTCAACGTTTGGTTCGCACGTGTGCGACAATCGTCCGGCGTAATTGTTCTCGTGCATGGCGTCGCAAAAGAGCACCGAGTATCCCTCGGCGTCGCCTCCAGGGCGTTCGATTTGCATGTTGTAAAACTCGGGCGGGCCCTTATCGTTCAGCCCTCTCGTCTTTTGCACGCTGCGAATCGCGTCTTGCTTCTCCGCCCACGCCCACGGAGGATAAATCTCTCCGAGGAAATCGATGAGGAACTCGCCCTTCTTGATGGGTTTCTTGCACACGACGCCGAAACCTTTACGGTGGACTAAATAATATTCTGGCGTCGCTCTCGCCGCGCTCGCGAGCTTCCACAACGCTTTGGAGAAGGCGACGCTCTTGGGATCTTGAGGCTTACGCTCGAGCTTCTCGGCGAGATCTTCGGCGGCCAGCGCGAGACTCTGCGTCGCCAGCGTGTCGGGCGTCATCTTGCCGTAGCTCTCGTTGACTTGAGAGAGCAGTTGCTTGTACAACTTCCACACATCGTCCTCAGAAAAGTCCGGAAGCACGCGTTTGAGCGTCTCCGTCGCGTCGCGACCTGTGACGAAATCCACGCCGTACGTCTCCTGTTCGATAACCTCCGTGACGAGTTTTTTGCGCTCCGATTTAGTTCCGAGCGACGGCCACCATCCTGGAGGATGCGCGTCGTCGACGTTCGCCGTCTGATTCTTTGATTTATTAGCGAACGGATGGTTATCCGCAAGTGTTACCGAACGTTCAATCTGGCACTCCTTATCGTCCATGCGATCGACGTACTCCTCGATCACCGTGAATTGCGTGCGCAGAGCGGTGGTATCAGGGTTCTTTTTCTTGGCGCTCTTCTCGATGCCCGACGATTTGAGCACCGTCTCCGCAGCCTGTCTCCAAGATTTACAAACACTCGCGAAGCGACCGATCTCGCGCGCAGCTTCCTCAGCAGCGTCATCGGGGCTCAGTTCCTTCGGTTTTACCGGTTCTATCGCGACGTCGTCGTCATTTTCCGTTTTAATTTCGGACTTGACTTCGGCCTGCGCCGAGCCGTCGAGAATAAAGCCAAAAATCGTCATCAAATTACGAAGAGAGAGTTGGTTGATGGGGCCAGGGATGAAGGCTTCATCGAGCTCCATCATCACGTTCTTGGTCTTTGATTTCTTCGATTTGCCACCACCCTTGCCGTCGGCGATCTCCAGACCGACGCGCTCGAACCACCGCCCGATGAACATTTGCGGCACTGGACCTTCCATGAGCACCTTGACGGAAGCCTTGTATTTCCGCGTGGAGGCTTTTCCACAGTGCGCTTCCCATCCCGTGCCCGTGAAGAGTCGACCGTCTCCCTCACCGCTCGCCGAGGCGCACTCGTGTTCTGGCTGTTCGCAATGACATCTGAACATGTTTCGGCGCGCAAGGTACACCCCCGGAAAGCCGTTGCACACAACTGGGATTTGCAGCGGGATGGTGTCTCTGAGCACCGCCAACGGTGGCTTCGGACGCGGAGTGCCGGGAACCCAGTCCGGTAGATCTTCAGGTCCTTTTTCGAAGTTCGCCGTCGTCGTCTGCGGCGGCGGAGCCTTTGGCGCGTCCTCCGTCCCGGTCGGCTTGTCCTGTTCATCCGTCAGCGGCACTGAGACGCGAATAAGACCTTTGGGAATCGGCCCGCGTCCGGCGGCAAAATGCGCATAGTGTGCCTGCAATTGCGCCTGGTGTTGAATCTTGCGAATTTCCTGATCCTGCATGAACTTGTCCACCTCTTCGTTCTCCAGCTCTTGCGGCTTGGAGCAACACGCGTACTCTTTATCGGCGTTCATCGCGCACACCCAACGATCCCGCATCGTCGTCACGTCGGTAACGGCAAACTTCACTTTGCGCCATTTACCGCATCCCACGCCCTCGCACTGCACCCACGACCACTCGTCGAAAGGTCCCGGATGCGGCGGCGCGTTCGCCGCCACTCCAACCGACGCGGACGATCCGTTCTTCCCGCCATTCTTCGCCTTTTTCGACACCAACACGGTATACGTTCCATCATCGCGAAGATCAATCTCCCCCCTTTTATGTCTCTCCTCCAAAAACGCCATTCTCTTCCGTTTCTGCGATTCTCTCGTCCGCGCGTTGATCACCTCTCGCGTGCTCGCCGCCTTGGCTTCCTCATCCGCGCGCAAACTCTCATCCAATATCGCATCAATCTCTCGATCCGTCGCCTCCTGCGCCCGCGCGCACGCGTTAAACCTCCCATCCTTCCCATCCGCGCACGTAAACGTCGACCCCGTTCGCCCCAACTCGTCTCCCACGCATCTCGGCACGCGTCGCCACCGCGCGCACCCCGGCGCGTCGCACTGCACCCACGCCTCTCTCGCCGCGTCCCACCCGCGTCCAGGCGTCGCCCCGAGCGCGGCCCACGCCTCGTCGGGGTCGTTACAAATCCCCAGACGCGCCCGCGCGCGTCGGTTGATCTCCTCCGCGCGCGACTCGCGCTTGATCGCCTCGATCGTCGCGCGTCCGCCTCGAGCGTCGACCCAGACATCGGTCGCACGAACCACCGCGGTGTCGCGACGCGCGCGCGTCGAGCGACGCACCGAGGCGTCGACGGCGTCCGACATCGCGCCCGCGCGCGCGAGAGAGGCGGAGATGCGGGCGCGTCGACGGAAGGCGTCGACGGCGTCGCGGTGTGATGGTTTGAAATGTTTGACGCGCGCCGTGGACGATTCCGATGCGCGAGTGCGCGTCGCGCGCGCGGGCGACGGCACCGGGCGAGCATGTTGGCGCGCGCGTGCGCGACGTGCGCGAGGACGCGTCGCGGCGGTGGGACGCGCGCGTGGACTCGGCGCGGACGACGCGCGGTTGAGATTTCGACGGCGGGCATCGCGCGCGGGCGACGGTGGTCGTCGACGCGCGCGAGCGCGCGCGAGGCGACGGAACCGGGCGCGGTGGACGTGTGGTGTCACGAGGACGCGACGTGCGCCGCCGGGCGAGACGCCGAGGACGCGGTCGCGCGAGGGATGGTGACGGCGCGCGAGTGGGACGAGTTGCGAGGCGACCGCGCGCGACTCGTGGCGCGCGCGTTCGCGAGGCGGACGTTGGCGAGGTACGGTGAGAGCGGGACGAGCGGACGCGACGTGACGTTCGCCGTGGGAACGCGCGGGAAACCGCGCGTGGAGGCGCCGGAGGGATTGAGAGGGATCGAATTCAGTGTCTCGCACTGCGACGGGTTGACGGCGGTCGTCGTGTCGGCGAGCGGAGCGTGCGGGATCGACGTGGAGAGTGAAAATAGACGACTAGGAACCGACGTGGGTGCGTTCGCGAGGCGGTGGTTGAGCCAACGCGAGGCGGAACGTTTAGATGGCGTCGCGGACGACGACGAGCGCGCGCGCGCGTTCATGCGATTGTGGACGATGAAGGAAGCGTACGTGAAGGCGCTCGGTCTCGGCATCGCCGGTCGACCGTTTCGAGAGTTTGACGTCGCGTGGGACGAAGACGCGTCCGCGTCCGGCGCGTGGACCGTGGACCTTCGAGACGACGCGCGAGACGACGTCGAGAGGTGGCGTCTGACGCTTCTCAGACCTCGCGCGTCGCTTCCGCACGTCATGTCGCTGTGCGCGCCCGCCACCGCGAGCGGCGACGCGCCTCGCGTGCGCGCGCGTTGGGCGTCTCTTCTCGACGCCGACGCGTCCACCGTTCCCATCGACGATTCTTTCACCATCCTCGGCGCGTCTCGGCGTCACACCTAGTCAGTCCCGAGCGTAATCGTAATTGTAATCGCGCCGCGCCGCGCCCCGTCCCGAAAAAGCGCGCCAACCAACCGACCGGGCCGCACATCGCCATGCCCACCGACGCCAACGCGTACGAGACCACGCGCGAGGCGAACATCGCTCGCAACGAGGCGCGCATGCGCGAACTCGGCGTCGACGCCGCCGCGCGCGCCGCCACCGCGCCTCCGAAACGACGCAAGATGACCACGACGTCCACGTCGACGTCTTCGCCTCCACCGCGACGAACGTCTTCGCGCGCGCGCACCGCGCCCGTCACGTACAGCGACGACGCGTACGACGCCTTCATCGACAAAGTGTCCGCGTCCGCGCGCCCGTCTCGCGCGTACGAACCGACGACGCCGCCGGAATCGCGGGTGAAGAGCGCGAGACTTTTACCAGAGGCGACGCTCCCCGACGGCGCGCGCCGACACCCGACCAAGGGGCACCTCGTGTTCAAGGATCGACCGGATTTCACCCCGAATCTCACCCCAGCGCAGGTGATTCGCGCGGGGACGTGGGGTGGGTGTTACTTTCACCCGCGAGGCGGGAAACCGGGGATTCGAGGCCCGTGCGATATCGACGCGAACGAGTTTCCGCGCGAGTGGTTTGAAGGCTTGGCGCCGCGAGAGTATCGCAATCGCAGGTACGCGTGCGAGACGAACATGTACGGCGTCAAGGCTGGGCAGACGCAACAATATTGGGAGGAGAACGGATGGATCGACGCGAGAGATCCGAGGGGGTGGTTTCACTGGTACTGTCGATTCTATCTCGGTCGACGATTAAAGGACGGGGAAGATGACCGACAGATTTCGAGATGGAAGGGCGTCTGCGGCGACAAGGGACGGTGGAAACGCAATCTGATAAATAAAATCATAGATAGAAACGCGCGGTTCGATGACTCCATCGTATCGCCGGTCGTGCGTCAGACGCTGTTACATTGGGCGTACGAGGTGACGCCGGAGGATGTCACGCGAGTCTCGAAGACGCGGCGTTGAAATTACATTCATTCGTTACTGAACGCGCCGAGCTCGGCCATTTCGTCTAAGAAGCTCAAATATTTGTCATCCTGCGCGTTCCCCGAACCTGTCGCGGAGGATGTCTGCACGTTCGGCGCTGCGTTTATCGATCTGCCGGCGGCGACGCGCGGACGTTTCGCGTCCGGCGCCTCCTGTCGCTTGACGCGCACGCTCGCCGGGACGAGCGCTTTGAGCGCGGTGTTGTGCTCCGCCCTGATCGTGGGCGCGGCCGTGGGCGCGGCGCTCTTCGTGAACGTCGAGGGGTCGGCGCGAGGTTGGGACGCGACCGCTCTGGGCGTGGCGAAAAACCCGGCGTCCCGCCTCTGCGGAGGCGGCGCGCGTCTCTGCGGCGGAGGCGGTCTCGGCATCGTTCCCATCGGCGCCCGGTGCACCACCGTCGTCGTCGTCTCTGTCTTTGGTCGTTCGATGGTGGCGTGTGTACCGTCACCATCGTCCGCGACGCTCGGCGGAGGCATCGGCGGCGGCGGGAGAGGCTCGTCGTCGTCGTCGTCCCTCGGCGGCGACAGAGGCGGCGGCGGGAGAGGTTCACCGTCATCGTCCTCCTTATCCACATTCGCCTCCAGCGCGTCCTCCGTCGCGTTATCACTCTTCTCCACCTCTGGAATCACGATTTCGAATCCCGGCGGCGGTCCCGGCGGCGGCGGCATCGCGTCGTCGTCCTCGTCGCTCTCCTCGACGCGCGTCTCCGCCTCGGCTCTCCCGCTTGTGCCCGCCGGCAGCGCCCTCACCCCCGCGTCTCCTCCCCTCGCCTCCGCGCCCACGCCAGCCTTCCATTTCTGCGGTTTCCCCGGCGGCGGTCGTCCCGTCGGGTTCAGCGTCGGGTGCCAATACACCGAATCCTCCGGCTTTCGCTCGCGCTCCGCCCCGACGGCGTACGCCGTGCACGCGAGCGTCCTCGGCCGAGCCCTCGACGCGGGACGTCCAGCCGCTCGATCCGCCGCGTCGCTCGCCGACTTCTGCTCGATCTGTTTCGACAGCCATCGCAGACGCTCGTCGATCTTATCTTCTCGAACGCGCGCGCCCGGCGGTGGCGCGCGCTTGGCGCGCTCCAATTTCTCGCGCTCCTCTTCGAGCTCACTGACGTCTTTGCGCTGCGCGGCGCTCGAGCGGGCCTCGGCGCGACGCGCCTTGTTCTTGGCGAGTTCGCGTTTGCGCTGTTGCTTGCGGTATTTGTCCATCGAGCGCGACGCGAACTGACGACGGCGCGTGTTCCTGTCTCCGTGGCACAGGAGAGGAGAGACTCCGCCGCGCGGCGACGGAGCGGTCGGGCGGGGCGCTCGGCGCGTGGGTCGTTCGAGGGGTCGACATTGCAGAAATATTAAATACTAAGTCTTCATCATCAATCAACGCAGCGCGTCGCATTGCTGCGACGAGGAGAGACAAAACAAAAAATGGTTGAAAACAATCGAGTGCCGACGAGCGCGGCGCGCAGTTGCCCGTTAGTTCGGAGCAACCTTGAACACGCCCGCAGTCTCCAATATGGCGAGATAGGCTCCCGCAATGCACAGCGAGATGCACATCACGGGCCACCCGATTCTGAAGAATGAGTTGAAGGTGATCGGAAAACCAGCCTCGGCGGAGATACCTGCCATGACGATGTTGGCGCTGCTTCCGATGAGCGTGCCGATGCCGCCGAAATCCGCGCCAAAGCAGAGGGACCACGCGAGTGCCTCGATGGAGATGCCCTCGACGTTTTCGCTCATCTGTATGATGACTGGAAGCATCGTCGTCGTGAATGGAATGTTATCGACGAACGCGCTCGCGACGCCGGCCACGAGTTGGACGAGTAACATGGCTCCCACTTGCCGCTGGCCGATCGGGAAGGACGCGATGAGCGCGGATAACTCGTCCGCGATGGCTCGTAAGAGACCAAGTTTGGCGATGCCTTCGGTGAAGACGAAGAGCCCGGCAAAGAATAACAGCGAGTCCCATTCAACCTTTTCGAGAGCGTATTCAAACTCATCGTGGTTACCCGTCAACAGGATGGCGATGGCACCGAAAACAGCCACGTAGGCGGGCTCCATGTGCATCACGGGATGCATGAAGAACAGTAGAATGACGAATATCAAGATTCCACCGCTTCGAATGAGCAAGTTCATGTCGCGGATGGGATATTTACTGCGCAATTCGTCGATGTCGACCGTGATCTTCTGGCCGAAGAGCGCGTCGCCGTAGTACCACTTGACAAAAACAAAGATGACGGGCATGGTGAGCAATACCCCCGGCGCGAGCACTCGTAAGAAATCCACGAATCCGATGTACTCCTTGAGCGCATTGCCTATGATGATGTTCGGCGGATCACCGATGAGCGTCGCACAACCGCCGATGTTCCCAAAGATGGACAGCGGAATGAGAAGCGGTCGCGGATCGATATTCAGCGCCTTGCAGAGCGACAGCGCGACCGGAGCGAGGAGAAGCATCGTGGTGACGTTATCGAGGAAGGCGCTCAGAATGGCGTCGAACATCATCAACATGACGAACAGTCGCCACATGGATCCATTCGAAGCTTCGACGATGCGCACGGACAAGTACTCGAAGACGCCGGTTCGGCTGAGCAAGGCCACAATGATCATCATACCGAATAAAAGCGCCAGAGTACCATGGTCCATCCAGGTCAGAATCGTCGCGATGGAGGGTAATCTGTGCTGAAGCGATAGAATGAAAAGAACGGCCGCCGCACCGATGAACGCGACGAGCGTCCGATGGATGATTTCCGTGATGATCAAACCAAAGACGCCGATGAGAAGCACCGCGCCGAGCCAAATGCCGGCGACGCCGACCAAGCCCGTGTCCACCGCTGTGACGGAGATGGCGACCGGATTCGGGCAGTCAGTTCTGAATTCCATCCAGGTAGATCCGCGCTCGGGCGCGTATCCATCCAAGACGTACGTGTTGAAACTGGATGTGAGGTGCTTACTGACGCCTCCGCCTCCTCCGCTGAGAAGGGACCGGCGATGCGACGACGCGCTCGCGCCGCTCCAATGCGGCGTGGTAACGTTCTTCTTGCAGTTCGCCAGCGGGTGTCTGGTACCGGTATCCTCCTCTTGATATATGGTGTACGAGACGTAATAATCTCGCGAACTGTACGTGCACGGGCCAACCAAGAGACTGACCTCGAGTTGTCCCTTGCTCACATGATCGAGCTTGATCGTGCCTCGATGCTCCGAATCGGCCCCGGTGTGGTGCTCGTGCTCTTCGTATTGATGGACGAGGAAAGGAATCATGAGCAAAATCATAAACGTTAATCCAGCGACCAACATTTTCGCTCCCAAGACGGTGTACTCGCGTTTCCTCCGAATCGGCTTGTTCGACTTGTGCGTCGGCATCGCACACGCATCCGGAGGGGCGTCTTCCACGTTGAACGCGGCGCGCAAGAGATCCATCTTTCTCGCAGCCTTGATCGCTCCCTTCTTGCGCTGTCGAATACCCTCGTAAGAGACGATGTCGTGATAGTTTTCCTTCATCAAGCGCAAGCGTTCGCGCATGCGTTCGGCGAGACCTGGTAATTCCTTCGCCTCGACAGCGTCCGCGAGGAACATCAACGCATCGGTTTGTCTCTGAATCGCCTTGATGGCGCGTCGTGTCTTCTCCTCCTTACCCTCGAGCACGTTTTCATCACCCGTGACGTCGATCGACGTCCTCTTCGTAGGCGTCTTCTGCTTCGCCGCGGTTTTCAGCTCCTCCATCTTCGACCGCGTCTTCTTCAACTCCGCCGCGAGCTCTTTCCCGGTCGTCGCGCTCAGGGTCGTCGACTCAACCTTCGCGTTCGCGCCTGGACTCGACCTCGTCGCCGTCCCGTCGCTCGTCCCAATCACCGTCGGCGGCGTCGGGTCGAACGACACCGATCCAACCGTCTGTCGTCCACCACCATCGATCGAGTGTCGCCCACCGCGACTCCCCTCTCTCGTCTGCAACACCGCCTGTCCCAGCGTCTCCGCCTCCACCGTCCCGAGCGTCGTCTCCGGCGAGCTCTCGCACACGCGTTCGCCGCCCAGCGCGTGCAGCGTGTGTCTCGACAACTCCCGTCGCAGCGCCCGCCCTTGCGCCAGCGTCAGCGTGTGATGCAAACGTTCCTCCTCATCATCACTGCCACCGACCGCGTCCTCGCTCGCGCGCCGCGTTCCCGCGCGCGCGTCGTCGTCACCGCCGCCTCCACCGGGTGTCATCGCCGCCGCCTCGCGCCGCCGTCCGGGCCTTCACCACCACGCGACCACCGCGTTCGTCGACGGGTCGAAAAATCACCCACACGAGAGGTCTCGCGAAGGGTCTCGGGTCTCCGCCGCGCGCGTCGCCCTCACGCACGCTCGCGCGCGTCGATGGGGCCACGTCGCACTCGTCGTCCCGTCCGTCCCTCGAGTCGACGACGCGCCTGAGGGGGTCATCGACCGGTCACGATTCGTGGAGTCGCGGTCGGGCCCGGATGGGGGGGGGTACACGTGCAGATCGTGACTCAAGAAGATCTTCGTGGCGGGTCGTGATCGGTGATACGTGTATGGGTACACGCACACGCGCCCATCCGGCCCATCGTCGTCATCCACCCGTTCGCGTCCGACGTTCACGGTCGTCGTCGATACCGGCGTCAGTCGTCGTCGTCGAGCGATCGATCGCGCGTCGCGCGCGATCGCATCGCGCGAGTCGGTCGACGTCGCTCGACGTAGGGTTCGATCGACGGGTTCGAGCGACGCGAAGTGCGTCGCGTCGGGTCGTTCGAAGCGTCGGCGAGCGAGGAGGATGGGCCGAACGAAGACGCGCGGGAAGACGAAGACGCTCACGCTCGGTGAATTCTTCGCCGAGACGCACGTGCACCGATCGAGTGGATTGCTCGGCGCGCGTCTGGCGCGGGCGAACGATGGTGCGGAGGAGGAGGAGGAGGACTCGAGAGGGCGGTTCGCGCAGGTGGAGGTGGTGATCGGGAACGAGTCCAAGGCGTCGAGCTCGGGACGCGACGGCGAGTACGACGTGACGTGTTTCGCGAGGAGCGGTGGACCGTGGGTGAAGAGCGCGATGTTTGTGTTCGGTGGAGGGTTGGGAACGAAGAAAGTGGACGTCGCACCTTTTGAGGTGCGGTACGAGTGCGAGACGAGCGTGGACGTGGAGGTGACGGTGCAGTTTGACCGCGCGCTGCAGTTGCGACCGTTGCGGCAGATGCACGCGGTGGAACTGTCGAGCGAAGGGCAGGAGTTCAGTCGGTCGTTTAGCGTGGATGTCAACTCCAAGGCGCTCGCTCGCGTGTTGGCCAAGTCGAAGGGCGCGAGCGGTCGGGACGCGGAGGGCGACGGGAAGGAAGACGGAGGGTCGGAGGCGCCGTCGAGAAACGCGTCAAGGTCGTCGCTCGTCCAGGAAGAGCCATCGCGAGGGGTCGATGCGTGGAGTATCAAAGACGTGAGCGAGTGGTTGAAGAGTTCGGAGTTGGGCGAGCTCGTGGAAAAGTTTGCCTCAGCCAAGGTGAACGGGTATGAGCTGCTTCGGTTGACGGAATCGGATTTGCGTCAAAGTTTACATCTGGAGAAAAATCTGGAACGTGTTCGAGTGATTCGCGCGATAAACATTTTGCGCGCGAGCGCGGGTGCGGCGGACGCGGAGAAAACGCCCGACGAAAAGAGCGTGGCGCCTCCTCTCACGAAACCGCTCGGCGCGCCTCGCGGGGGGCTGAGTCCGCTCGAAATCGAGCTCGACGTCTCGTGGATCGAATTCATCTCGGAAAAAGCTCGCGCGAGCGTCCTGATCGGATGGTTCATGCACGTCTTGGACGAAGTGAAAGCGGCGGAATTTGACGAACCGGGGCCGCAGCTGAGCGTATACTGCGAGGCGACTTTGCAAGCTTCGAGAAGTTGCGAGGACGCTCTGGAGGAGCGCGTGCTGGACATTCTAGAGTCGACGCCGGGATGGGATCCGAGACGGAAGTTGTTTCCGAGCACGTGCGATTTGACGCAACTGAGCGATCAATTGATGCAGCTCTATCTCGAGGTGAAGACGTTTGAGGAGTTCGCGGCGCTCAACATGGGCGACGATTACGACTTCGATCGGCCGCGATCGACGCCTCCGAAAATGCTCGGTGGCGACGGTTCACCGGGCTCAATGATGATGCGCGCGCGCAGCGAGTCGCCACACACCATATTTTCTCCGGGGAGCGCGACTGGAGCTTCGCCATCGCCGAGTCGATTGAACATTGGCGCGCGGTCGTTTTCGCCCACGCCGCTCTCCGGATTGGCAACTTCGGCGTTGCCCGAGGACGAACCTGTCGAAGGCGATCGCGTCATGGAGTTGAACACGGCTTGGGAGATTGATTATAACGATATAGAGTTCGAAGGGGGCGTGCCCTCGTCGCAGAACAGAATCGGACACGGCGGTTTCGGCGAAGTATTCCTGGGCCGGTACCACGGCTCTCTGGTGGCGGTGAAGAAGCTCTTCAACCAGGACATGATGGGTAAGGGCTTGAGCGATTTCCGTCGCGAAGTGCAGATACTGTCTAGACTGCGTCATCCATCCATCGTGCTTTGGCTCGGTGCCTGCACGCAAGCGCCTAATCTGACGATTGTTCTCGAGTACATGGACAAGGGCTCGTTGCATCAATTCATTCATCGCACGACGACTCCGTATTCTTTGCTCACTCTCACCCGTTGGGCGATGACGATCGCGCAGGGAATGGTGTATTTGCACTCTGCGAAACCGTTCCCCATCGTTCACTGCGATCTCAACACCAACAACGTGCTCGTCAACCGAGACGGCAACGTCAAAATCACCGACTTTGGTCTCTCCAAAGTGAAACACAGTTCTCGCATGTCGCGCCAAACGGGCATGACGGGCACCGTCAACTATGCTTCGCCCGAGGTTATCCGCGGAAACAAGTTTAGCGAAGCGTCAGACGTGTTCGCGTACGGCGTCGTTCTCTGGGAACTTCTCACGCGTCGGATTCCTTGGGAGGACTTGAACGAGTATCAAATCGTCTTTCAAATGACGTCGCAGCTCGAATCCCCGCTCGCGGCGACGGCGAAAGCGCTCGAGATCCCAGACTCGGCGCCCGAGCTGTACCGCAAAATCATCCACGGTACGTGGGCGACCCAACCCGAGCGTCGAAGCACTTTCAAAGAGGTGTTGGTCGACATTCGAGAGATTTACCGCGAGCAAGTCGAAAAAGAAAAGGCGCTGCGCGCGTCGCGACGCGGGAGCACCTCGAGTCTCAGCGCCGCCCCGGCCGGGGACACGGGCGCGTAAATCTCGACCACGCGCATCAAGAGTCCACACGCCGAGCGCGCTGGACGACTACGTAGCCATTAGCACCTTAGATGTAAAAAACGCGCACGCGACTGTAAAGCGTCATTCTTCGCTGCCTCAAAATTTCACCACGCATGGCTCGCAACGACGATCGCGATGACCGCGACGACGATCGTCGTCGACACGGCCGAGAGCGATCGCGAGAGCGCGACCGTCGACGTCGTCGCGATGCCTCGTCGTCGTCCTCGTCGTCGTCCTCGTCGTCCTCGGGTGAAAAGCGTCGCCATCGTCGAAGACGGCGCGACCGAGAGGAACGTGAGGACGCGCGCGAGGACGCGCGCGAGGACGGCGACGACGGCGAAGTGGATGGAGAAGAACAGGTGTATCGATTCAAGCGATTTCTCAGGCACCGAACGAAGCGTTTAGAGGCGATTCGGCGCGAGGCGGAGCGCGCCGAGCGAGAGGCGTTGGACGCTGGCGAGGCGCTCATAGGTCCACCGCCGCCACCCGCGGCCATCGGTCCGGACGACGCCGTCAAACACGGGTCGCATCTGTTAGCGGGGGAGGGCGAGGCGATGGGGGCGTTCGTACGAGATGGACAACGGATTCCTCGCCGCGGGGAAATCGGGCTCAAGACGGAGCAAATCGAACGCTTCGAGCAACTCGGATATGTCATGTCTGGGAACCGGCACGCGCGAATGAACGCGGTTCGCATGCGTAAGGAGGCGCAGGTGTACAGCGCGGAGGAGAAAGCGGCGCTGGCTGCGCTCAACAAGGAGGAGCGATTGGCCAAAGAGCAGCGCGTGCTCGACGACATGAGAGCATTGGTGGCGCAGCAGCTCGAAGCAAATCAACAGCCTTAGGATTCATGTATGCAATACGTTACACTCTATTCTAGTCAGACGGAACGATGTTGGTTTACTCGTTCCAATCCATCGATTCGCTCGGTTTGTCGTTCGCGTCGTCATCGTACTTGGCGAGATGGTTGTGAAAGTTTTCAAGCGAGGCCATGATACGCTCCGAAAGCGTGTTTCCGAGCGCGGCTGGTTTCTTCTTCTCGTCATCGTCGCCCTTTTTCGGACCAGAATGTTTTTGCGATTCAAGAGCCTTAGAAGACTTCGGGTAACCCGGGTAACCTGCTGCGTCGCTGTCTTCGCCCGCGACGTCGGCGTCAGCTCCTTTCGAGCTCTTCTTCTTTGAAGTTTTGTCCTCCGTCTTTTTCGATCTCTTCGTCGTCGACGATTCTTTTTTGGACACTTTTTTGGACGCGGGATAATCGTCACCATCGTCACCGTCCTCGCGACGGACGTCTTTGGAAGCCTTTTTTGTATGTTCCTTTTTGTCGACTGACTTTGACTTTGAAGCGCTCGATGACTTCTTCGCGTCAGACGTGCGCTCCTTCTTACTAGATGCGTGCACGAGAGATTTCCCGCGCGATTTCTTCTCATCATCTTCTTCCTCGTCATCATCGTTGTGTTTCTTCGTGGGTTTCGCCCCTTTGGAAACCTTTGAATGCTTTGCACGAGACTCGCGTCTGTCCTCGACGAGAATCGGTACGACTTCGCCGTTGCGCGGAACGAAACCGAGGGTATCGGGATACAGTTCCATGAGCGCGGCGATGATCCAATCGGAGTGTGTGACGAGCATGACGACGCTCTCGTCGTATGTGTCGAAAATGTTGGCCAAAACAATTTTGACGCGACTCATCATACCGAGCATCGTCTCCTCCTCGACGTCGCCCAAATCAAAGTCAGATTCGTGCGTGAGGGCGAGACTCTTGCAGTGGCCGTACGAGCGAGGTTCGGTTCTGTCCACTCGGCAATCCTTGTGTCGATTTTTGTTCGATTTCACGCTGATGTCAAACAACTCGTCCCCGTAGAGCTGTTTCAAACCTTTTTTGAATTTGCAGTGCGGCACGTGCGTGCGCGCGATCGCCTTCGACGCCGGCGTCATCTCGTCTCCCACGCTCAGAGGACGACGAACCTCGAACGGCGTGTTCATCTCCATGCGCTCTCGGAGATAATCCGTCACCACGATTGGCGTTTCCAGTTGCGTTGCGCCGTTTGTGGCGATGAGCGCCGTCTCCATGGTGCGCGACAACGGCGACGCAAGGACGCGAATCGAACCCTCTTTCGCTCCGATCTCGCTGAGCACACCGTCTTCCCCGAGCAAAGACGCGCGCGCGGCGATGATCTGGTCCACACCAATCTCTGTGAGCGAAGGATCGAGCAAGTCGCCGTCCGCGTGCCACGAACACGGCAACGTCTTCAAGTCCTCTTTGATCGTCTGTCCCCACGCGTTGTGCGCCGCCTCGCCGTGCCTCAACATGACGATGAGCTTTGTTCTTTTTGGTGATTTCAATCGCCGACGAATGTCTTTCCATCCCTCGGCGCTCGCCGCACCGTGTCGAGGCGAATCTTGAATCGCGTCCTCGCCGCCCGAACGCTTCTTGTCCCGCGAGCTCTCGCCCGGCGTTTTCCCGCTCGAAAACGACCGGAACCAGCGTTCGTAGCTAAACAGTCCCTTCACCGCCGCGAACGGTGGCGCGTCGTTCTCCTCATCCATCCCGAGCGACGAATCTTCGTCCTCGTCGTCGTCGCTCGAACGATGCTTCTGGTGTTGCGAATGGGACGACGATCGCGTCGACCCGAGTCTCGCGCCGAACGGCGCCGTCGCCACTCGCCGCGCGTCTATGTCCGTCGACATCATCAACGAAGTCGCGTTCGCGCCCGCGCGGCCCGCGTAACACGCGCACGCGCCGGCGACGACGACGAGTGCGCTCGACAACACCCATGCGCGGGACGACGATGATGACGCCGACGCCGACGACGCCTTGGCGCCGGCGATCGACTCACGACCGCGCTCGACGTCCGTCGCACCGTTCGACGTCGCGATCGCGTCGCGTAGCGCGCGCGTTTCGTCGCGCGGGCGCATGCTCGCGGGCGGCCTGTGACGACATCAGCGGCGTTCATCATTTGGGTTGGCTGTTACTCTCGCACCGCGACACGCGTCGGACGACACTCGCGGTTTGCGCGCTCGATCGAACGGCGCGCGCGCTGATGTACACGGAAATAAATAGTGTTACACGCGATTGCGCGCGCGCGCGCGTCGGGAGCGTCCATCCATCGCGCGAGCGTCGGATTCGTCGTCGCGCGGCTCAGTTTCCAACCAGCCGAGCACGCACTCGTACGTGAAAAAAGTTAAACTAGACATCGGTAAAATCTTCAGCGTCGTCGCGCCGAGACCGTTGTAAAACCCTCTCGCGCCGGATGTTTTGGCGAGCGTTCGTATCGTTCGTCCCAACGTCCCACCCTCGATGACCATGCGTCGACTGACGACGTCGAGCGGAAACGCCACCGCTTGCCCGGCGGCCGCGCTCGCCATGCCGATGAATAAGCTCGGTACTGGACCCGCGCGCTCTCCCGGTGGAAGAATATTCGACGCATACCAATCCCGCATCAAATCGTACGTGCCGAACGTGATCGCCGCCTCGGGGACGACCGCCAACGCCGCAGGTACGACGCCTCGATAGAGTCCTCGCGCGCCCTCTCTCCGTAATATCCCGCCTATGCCCTTTCGCAGACCCACCATCGCCGCCCCTTCCGTCGTCGCCTGACGCACCAACAGAGAATCCAACGGATAGAGCAGCGCCAACGATGTCAAACCCGCCGCCGCGCCCGACACCAACGCATCCGTCGTCGCGTTCGCCGCCGCCTCGGCGCGCTCTCGAGCGCGCGTCAACCTCTCCTTCACCGCGTGAAACACCAAGAAACACACCCCTTTGGCCGGCGCGTGGCGAGTCACCGACGCCTTGGTGCCCCTAAAGAGCGCCAACACGCCCTCGTCGCGCGCGATCCCTCGCAGCGTCAACGCTTTCGACGACCCCGTCATTCGCCGCAGGCGCACCACCTCGAGCGGGTTCGTCGCCGCGCGCGACACCGCACCGCTCGTGCACCCGGCGACGAATTTCGCGAGCGACGTCGCCGGTCTGTTCGCGTCGACGCGCGCGCCGGCGGCGTCGGCACCGCGCGAGTCACCGACGCGCGCCATCGGCGCCCGGCCGCCGAGTGACGCGAGGTGCCACAGCTCCGCGCGCGTCGACGCGCCCGACGGGTCGATCGCGAGGACGAACCGCGCGACACACGTCGACCGCGTGCGTTTGGCGCGTCGCGCGCGCGTCAGACACGCCGCAGCGATCGCGCATTCGTCGGTGATTGATCGATAATCATGAGTCTCGCGCTCGCCGCCTCGACCGTCTTGTTCGGCGCGGCGCTTCGTCATCTCAACTACGTCACCGAGACGGATGGTCGGTCGCTCTGTCGAATCATATTTTCTACCACACTGCCCGCGGTGATGGCGCGCACGTTCGCGACGGCGCACATGGACGCGAGCGCGAGGGCGGTGGCGTGCGCGGGCGTGGCGTTCGGCGCGGCGTGCGTCGCCACCGCGCTGACGACGCCGCGCAGCATGCGTCGGGGTCGGTCGATGGACGAGATCACGGACGATGCGTTGGTGAAAATGTCCAGGCGAAGTCGAGAGGCGTTAGTGACCGGGGCGACGGTGGGATTGAATTTAGGAAATTTCGCGTACCCGTTGGCGGAGATTTTGTTCGGGAAGTTGGCGCTCGAATTGACGGTGGTGTTCGACGCGACGAATCAAATTTTTTTGCTCGTCATCGCACATGTCATGTACACCGTGTACACGGCGAAAATCGATCCGAGCTCGCGGGAGGAGCGAGACGTGTCCATCTGGGGATCGGTGAAACAGTCGTTGGCGAGACAAGCGAGAAATCCCTGCCTCTTGGCGTGCGCGAGCGCGGTGGCGTACAGAGCGGTGTACGGCGTGGGTGGATTCCCACCGGTGGTGGACACATTTTTAAAGTTTTTGGCGGACGCGAACAAGCCGCTGGCGCTGTTGGCGCTCGGTATTTTGTTTCAACCGAGCATGGCAAAGGAGGATTTGCGAGAGTTGGCATGCGCGTTGGCGAGACGGTACGGCGCGGCGATGCTCTGCGCGAGCGTCGTTTTGGCCACCATGGGATCGACGCTCGGTACGGTGGGCGCGGCGGTCGTGGTTTTATCCATGCTCTCGCCGTTGCCCCTGCTCACGGTGACGTACGCGATAGAATTCGCGCTAAACGTGCCCTTCGCGGCGACATTGGTGAATTACGCGAACGTGGTATCGGCGCTGATCATCTTCGTACTCTCAAAGGTGTCGTTTGAGAATCCCGCCGCGCTCGCGCCGAGACTCGCGGTGTGCGGGGCGTTGGCGCTCGGTATGGGGGCGATTATTCGCGCCACCGAACGCGACGAACAGACGGAGGTGACGAGAAGCGTCGTCGTCTCTGCGCTCGGCTCGGAGCGTCGCCGCGCGAAAAATACCTGGCCGACGGCGCCGACGCCACCACCGCGCGCGCATCACCACGCGCCGACGCTCCGCGCGCGCGCCGTTCAGGAATCGCGCGCCGTTCCCATCGCGTCGTGTGTGATGGTTCGCTCGGCGACGACGCCTCGTCGCGCTCGCGGAATCGTCGAATCGTCGACGGCGAGACGCGAGCGTTTCGTCGCGTTTCGCGTTTGCGCCAGCCGGTGAAGACTAATGGAAATATTCTGATTGAAACAACTGTGTATACGTAGTTCGAATTGGGTAGTTACTAGAGGCGTAGTAGTTCCGTTTGTATTGTCACGTTCGCCACGACGTTCGCGAGACGATTCATCCCTCCGTCGCCATCGCGTCGTCGTCGCTCTCATCTTCGCCCTCCTTGACGTCGAGCGTAAACTCGTACTCTTGATCGCATCCGAGGTATGAATCCGCCATCAAGTACAGGGTCAAATCCGCCGGGCCCACTCGTTCGGGAGCGGCGAACTCGAGCTTTACCTTTTGCTTCTTCCCGAGCGACACGCGCTTGATGGCGTGTAGCGTGCCCTTCTTTGCGTCGCCGACGACGAGCCACCATCCCTCCTCCTTTCTCCCCGGGTACCGAGGCGCGAAGACGGGACCGACGTCACCCTCGTGTTCACGCTCTAAATTCACGATGATCTCCACCGCATCGCCCGCAGTGACGTCCTCGGGATCGACGACGTCGAACGCGACCTCGACGCTCGGATACCTATTCGCCGCCTCGGCAACGTCCTCGAGTTGGCCGTCGGAGAGTTCGAGCAAGTCTCGCCTCGCGTCGTCCTCCATGTCGATTAAATCGTACACCCCCTCGACGCCCGCGGCGACGCATCGCTCCCCGATCTCTCGCGTGACGTGCGGTAACTGCATCACCGCCGGATCTTTGTCCCACATGCCCTGCACGAGCATCTGCGAGAGCTCCATCGCCGCGAGCGCGGGTCCGAGCCATCCGTTGGAGGCGATGACGTCCACCATGGCTTGCAAGAGACGCGTCGCGTCTGGAAGAATTTTCTGTAAATCTTGCGCGAAATCTCCGTGCATGGCTTGTCGACCGAAGTGTGCCTGTAAGAGCGCCGCCACCTTGACGTGTGGATCGGTCGTTTTGTTGCTCGAGAGTGTGATCGGGGCGTGGTTGAGGATGCGTCGAAGCGTCTCCGCCTCTCCGGGACGCACGGCGAAGGTTTCAAACTCCGTCGCTCCGGCGACGATTTCGAGTAAACCCTTGAGCTTGGTCTTGGCGGTGAGCGATGCGGCGAATAGTTCGATCGTCGTGTACGTGATGTAGTAGTACGCGGAGATCATGCCGAGATTGAGCGGCGCGCAGTCCATCTCGTCCTCGACGCTGATGCACTTGCTCGCCTCCAAGTCCCCGAGCGTCGTCTCGACGAGTTCGGAGAGCGCGTCGGAGAGATGTCGATGAGACACGCCCGTGAGGTTGTAATAGTTGGGATTTTGCGTGAGGCGACGGTAGTAGAAGCTCCACGTAATGTAATCCACGGCGTCTTGCTTGGTCTCAATGGTACGCGTGACGATTTCCGCCACCATGGGGTCGTGCAAAAAGTGATCGAGATGCGACTCGACCGGGAACGGTTCAAAGAGAAACTTTTTATAGTACTCTTTTCTCGGCGCGTGGCACAAGAGCACGCACACGCCGGCATCGTCGATGCCCGGACGCGACGCGCGACCCATCATCTGTAAGAGATCGGTGACGGGGTAATCCGCCGCGCCCGCGCCTCCGGCGTCGTAGTACTGCGTCCCGGCGATGACGACGAGTTTACACGGCGCGGTGAGTCCCCACGCCAGAGGCGCCGTGGCGACGAGCACGGACGCCGCACCCATCGCGAAGACTTTTTCAATCACCTTGCGTTCGTCCTCTCGCATCGCCTCGTGCACGAGAGCGACGCCGTGCGCCAACGCGTGTCGCGCGGATTGGTCGGAGATTTGCGCCAGATACGGCGCCAAATCGCTCTCCTCGACTTGCACAAACTTGTCCGGTTCTCCCTCCGCCGCGGCGAAGGCGATGAGATCGAGCGACGTCAATTTGGCGTGTTTTCGAGTGGGAACGAACACGATGGCGGGCTCCGATCGTCGACAGTGATTGGCGATGGCGCCGTACGTCGGTCGCGCCATGGCTTGCATGCGCGCCTCAAAGTTGATGATGTCGACGCCTTGAAAGTGAATCTCCAGCGGTACCGGTCGAACGCCCGGGGAAAAGTTGAACATGCCGTGCGACGAGGCGCCGATCCATTCGCCCAAATCCCGCGCGTTCGCCAGCGACGTACACAGAGCGAGTACGCGCACGGGTTTGGCGAGTTGACTCGACATGTACCGCGTGCGAGAGACGACGACTTCAATCGTCGGACCCATCGAACCGCCGATTAATTGCAACTCATCCGCGATGAAGAGCGACACCGTCTGCACGTTCTTGCGCTGTTTCCATCGACGACTGATGACGTCCCACTGTTGCGGCGTGGTGATGATGATTCGACCCTTTTCGAGCAATTTCAAATCCGTCGTCGTCTCGCCCGTGAGCTTGACGACGGAGACGCCCAAGTCGCCGAAACGCGCGCTCCAATCGTCGTATCTTTCGTCCGCGAGCGTTGCCGTGGGCGCCATGTACACGCACCGACCCGGATTTTCGGCGGATAACTCGCGCATGATGGCGAATTCGGCGCAGACCGTCTTCCCGCTGCCCGTGGGAGCGCCGACGAGCGCGTTGTCGTCCGTGTTGTACAAGCACTGAAACGTTTGCGTCTGAATCGGATTGAAGTGCGTGAAACGACCGGCGTACAGCGCGTCGAACCCGTCTTGTTTCAGCGCGCTCACGGGTAACGGTTGTAAATCCAACAATTCGGTCGGCGGTGGGTTCTTCTCCGGAAGCATCAAGTGTTTAAACGACACCGGAATCACCGTGTCGCTCCCCAACCACGTGTCGCTCACGACGCGAATGAAATATTGCGGCGGTAGCGGATCTGTCAAAGGCACGGTGAACGACACGCCGTGCTCTTCCTCGGCGTTGTGCGCCTTGAGGAGGAAGAATTCGTGGTGCAGAATGTTCTCCCCGTCGTTATCCTCGACGATGATCCAGAAACCTTGCACGAAACCGTGCACCGACTCGTCCCACACGAATTCCGGCGTGATGCTCAAATCCACCTTGAGCACGCTTCGAGTGATCGGTTGCACGTGCGCGGAGAGTTCTAATCTCGGCACTTGATGGATGAATCTGTGTAGCGCCTTGCTGAGCTTCGGTGCGCGCATGAGCTCACCGATCTCTTGACTGTTCAGGTCAAAGTATCGATCCCAACTCAAATCTTTGCGTTCAATCTTTTGCAAGACGTCGACGGGAATGGCGGAGAATTGTCGCAACGGCGTCTGCGATGCCCACGTTCGTCGCGCACACATCTTGCACAACGCCAACGATTTCTCGGCGAGTTGCGACCATCCCTTCTTGAGCACAATTTCAAATATACAGCGCAAGATGCGGCCCGCGCTCTGCGTGACGTACACCATGTCCGACATCAACGCGAAACCCTCCAGACGCATGTTGCTAATGTACGCCTGGAGAAGAATGTTAATCTTCGCCGTCGGTTCCTCGATCGACTCCTTCACCGGGATGGGCACTCGTTCGGCCAACTTGGACAGCTCCATTTTTTCCTCCTGACGCACGCTAATGTACTTGAACTCTTCGGCTAACGAAAACAATCGACAGAGTTCGATGTCGCCCATCGTCGGCTTCAAGTGCTGGTTGAACGCCAAGAGGGTACCGTGTGAGACGTAGTACGTCGATGCTATGCGACCTAAATCGGTACCTTGTAAAGCACCGCTTCTTCTATCGTAACGAATCAATCCACTCTTATCCAACTGCGCCGCCGCGGTGTGAATTAAATCGGCGCGGCGTTGCTCGAGTACCGGATCGTCCTCCACGGCGTCGATGGAGACGCCATACAGCGTCGGGTTGCGTAACATTCGAACAAACAAATACGTGTATCCCAACCAAATCACCGCATCGCGCACGTTTTGCACCGTGCCCAGGATGATCTCCGCATTCAGCGCGTCGGCGAGTTGCTTGACGAATTGTGATTCGATCGGCAACTGTTGGTTCAACAACGAGAGGTAGTACTGTAGCTCCGAGTGTTGCGTGATGATGATGCCTTCCCCGAAGGTGTCGAACTGCGGACGACCTGCGCGACCCATCATTTGCATGACGTCTTGGAAACTGAGTTCATCCCATCCACCCTTTTCTGGGTTGTACACCTGCGTGCCCTTGATGATGACGGTGTGCGCCGGAAGGTTAACGCCCCACGCCAAGGTCGCCGTGGACACGAGCACTTGCACGTGTCCGTCACCGAAGAGCTCTTCGACGAGGGTACGATCGGAACGACTCATACCGGCGTGGTGAATGGCGAATCCGTACGGTAACATATCTCTGAGCTCGGAGCTCTTCACCGTCTCGGCTTCGGTGAGCAAAATCTCTCGGCTCGCCGAATCGTCGCGCATCAGTTTGCCCAGCGTTTCATTCTCCATGGCTAAATCTCGGAGCGCCTTGGCCGTCTTCGCGGTGTCCTTACGACTGTGCACGAACACGAGCACCTGACTCTTTCCAGCGCTCTCCATCACTTTTTCGTAGCAAATTTCATTCATGAGTTGCATGCGTTGCAACGGCTTCTTCACCGTGACGCCGATGTACTGTTGTTGTAGCGGACACGGACGGAATGAGTTATCAAACACGTGCAAACCTTTCTCAGGATTCACGCGCATGAACGTCGCGACGTCTTTGTAGTTCGGTAACGTCGCAGACAGGCCGACCAAACGCACCATCTCCTGCGTCGATTCAACCTGACGCACGGTTCTCGCGATGATGGATTCGAGCACCGGACCTCGATCGTCGTGCAACAGGTGCACCTCATCGATGATGATGAGCTTGACGAGCTGCGTGTACACGCGATCACCAGATTTACGCGTGATGATGTCCCACTTTTCCGGCGTCGTGACGATGATTTGCGTCGCCTCAATCTCAGCCTTGCTCAGCGACACGTCCCCGGTTAATTCTCGCACCTTGATGCCGAACGACTTGAGACGACTGCTCAAGTTTCCGACAATCTCTGAGACGAGCGCCTTCATCGGCGCGACGTACACAATCTTGAACGCGGACGTGTCGATGGTTCCGTCGCGTTTTCGGTGCAGACCGACCTCGTGAAGAATCGTGAGCATGGCGCAGTTGGTTTTACCGGCGCCCGTCGGAGCGCACAAGAGCATATTCTCTGGCGACAACAGAGCGCACTCGTACACGCGGCTCTGAATGCGGTTCAACGTCTTCATGCCGGCGAACGCGGGTTGCGCCCACTCCGGCATCTCCTCGATCGAGCGGAGCTGCTCGTCATCGTTGAACGGTTGAGGCTTCAGCGCCGGGATGTGCACCTCCTCGTACCCTTTCTTCGCGCTTCGGAACGAACCGGGCGGAAGCTCACATCGCTTGTTGCTCATGAAGTGCGAGCCCTGCGCGAAGGCCAAGGCATCGAGTTCGAGCATCTGACGACCGGCGGCGGCCGCGCCGCCGTCTCGCGTGCGCATCTCGGCCACTTCGCTTCGCAGTTTGCGCGCCTCTTCCCTAATTTTTTGCTCAGTCGCCGTTTGACGATCGCGCGCCGACGTGTGCGTCGCGCGCATCTGCGCCAGAATCTGCGCTGTCTCCGGAACAGCTTTCATTTGTTCCTCGATGTCCGCCGTCTCGACGTCGCTCGCCGATCGCGCCAACTTTGTGCACCAATACACCTTGAGTCTATTCTTCAGCAACACTTTGATCAAATCAAACTTGTCGTAGTCGAGCATCCCCACGAGCGCGTTCTCGCACTCGCGATCGTCATCCGTCGCCAAGACGTGAAACACCTCTTCGGAGAGCTTCAAACTCTCCGCGGCGTCGGAATCTGTGAAGCCGAACGCCTTGGAGATGGTGCGTTGCAACCAGTGCGCGTCGATGTCGGACGGGTTCAAACCGTGGTCGGCGTTGGGTCTGTACTCGTCGTCACCCATCATACCGCCGACCGCGCCCGCGTTGACGTTCTCTTCGCCGTCATCGTCTTCGTCCACGTCGGAGGCGTCCAATACCTCGTCAACCTCGGAATCTTCTTCCTCTTCCTCTTCGAACTCGACGGCAACGCCGATGTCGTCGTCCAACTCCTCGCCGTCTCCGTCGCCGCCTTCACCGGCGATTGAAAAGTCCGTGATGAGTTTACCGATGGCGGTGATCTGCGCGAAACGTTCGGACGTCACCTCACCCATGAGCGCTTCGACGTTCTTCTGTTTCTCGCGCTCCGTCTTACCCTCTTCCTTGAGCGCCGCCAAAACCTCGTCGGCGGCGCCGCGCAGGACGTCTTGCGGCTGATCTCCGAACACGCTCTGCAACACGCTCAGCAATCCCTCATACGCCGCTCTCGTCTCTCTCGTCTTAGGTTTATACAACCCAAAATCTTGTCCTCCCAACACACTCTCCCCACCAGCCCCTCGCGCGCCGACTCGCTTTTTCGCCGCGCCCTCCTCCTCGCCCTCTCCTCGCGCCCGCTTCTCCGCGCGTCGCTTCTCCGCGCGCCGCCGCTTCTCCTCGAAATCATCCCCACCGCTCCCTCGCGCCCGGTCCCCAAACTGACTCGCGTCAATCTTCCCGTGTAACGATTCCGGCGCGCCCGTGGGTTCGTCTCGCCCGCGTCCCCGTCGATCGCTCTCGAGCACCAGAGACGCGTTCTGCGCGCGTCGACGCGTCGTCGTCGGGTCAGTCGCTCGGTCGCGCGCGCGCTCGGTCGCGCGCGGACCATTTCCCGCGCGCGTCTCGTCTCGTCGTCTCGCTCGTCTCGCGCGACGGCGTCCTCGCCCCCGTCGTCGTCGTCGCGCCAACTTCATCCCGCCGGCGGAAGAGAATCACACGTTCGCGCGTCGATTCGCGCGTCGTCGTCGTCATCGTCGTCGTCGCGCGCGGTCGACCGAAAGCACGCACCGCCTTATATTCGTACTGTCTGTACCGCGCCGCGGCCTCGGCGCCGCCGTCGCGCGGTCCGGGCGCCATGACCTGCGTCGGCGTGTGGGGCGCGAGAGCTTTCGAGTGGGGCGAGGAGGGGACTCCGTGATGGGTCGTGACTCGTCGTTTCGGAAAAGGGAAGGGAGAAATCGAATTCGCAACCGCAGTGGGCGACGGCGTCGCCGCGCGCTCCTCGCGCGGGAACGCGCGCGCGGGTCGGGCGAGCGCGTCGGGGACGGGCGGTGCGCGCGCGGCGTCTCGCGTCGATCGACGGTCGACGCGCGGGGCGTTGGTCATCGACCGTCCGGCGTCGTGGGCGCCAACATGGGCGCGCTTCGTGCGGACGAGGCGGCGTCGCGTCGCGCGCGCGCGAGGGAACGCGCGTACGAAGACGTGGGGACGTTTGAGTCGTTTGAATCGTCGGATCGACGACCGGGGGCGTTCGAGGCGCGCGTGCGGGCGAGCGCGGCGTACGCGCGCGCGGGGTCGGCGACGCGGCTGTTGTGCGACGCGGCGGGGACGTCTCGGTCGGTGACGCGCGTGAAGAATCCGAGCGTGCGGGATTTGGACGCGTTGCGAGATGAGACGGCGCGAGCGCGGGCGATGGAGGCGTTGCGCGCGGACGTTCGGCGAGGGTGGGCGAAGGAGAGCGCGTGTCGAGGCGCGTTGGCGACCAAGGCGGAGCGGTACGACGAAGCCGAGCGGTGTTTCGCGCAGGCGATCGAGCTCGATCCGATGAGCGTGCGCGCGTACGTCGCTCGAGGGGCGTGTCGAGCGAATCAGCGGAAGTACGCGGAGGCGATGGCGGATTTCGATAAGGCGTTGAGCGTGGACGCCGACGACGCGACTGCGAAATCGTACAGAGCCGCGGTGGAGGATAAAATGCGTCGCGTCAGACGCGCGCGAGGGGCGAGCGTCGCGCGCCAACGAGGAGACGCCGAGCCGTCCAATGAAGAGGACGTGGAGCGTCTTCGCGCGCGCGTGTTGAATCCGGCCCGAGGTCTCGACGCGCTCGCGCGGAGAGACGCGGCGACGAAGACGTACGAGTTGGAGCTGGACGACGACGACGACGACGACGCAGACGCTGGGCGCAGAGATAGGAAGCGCAAGAAGGAGAAGAGTCGTAAAAAGGATAGACGCGATCGCAAGGAGCGCAAGGATAGGAAACGGTCGCGTCGGGAGCGTTCGTCTCGCAGCTCGTCTTCCAGTTAGTGATAGAGGTAATAGATCCTCCGCGAGCTAGCGCGGCGGTAGATGTGTTATAACGCATGCGTTGATTATTAGATGGCTAAATCTCTAAACGCGCGTCGCCCTCGCGACGTCACTTGACGATTTCGTAGAGAAAACAGTCGAGTTTCCATTTGCTCTGCGGCTGAGCCACGGCGGCGTACCCGCCGTCGAACGGTCGAAACACCCAACCCTCGGGAAATTGTTTACTCATGATGATGACGCGCGCGCCGGGTTTCATCTCTTGCGCCAACTTCATCCCTGTCGCGTCGAGCAAACCCGGCGTGAAGCACGTGGCGTGTATGTACACGACGTCCGCGGTGGACACGTCGAATGTCAACAAATTCCCTTCCTCGAGCATCACCTCGCACCGACGCGCCGTCGCCACGTCTCTCTCGTCATCGCCGTCTCCGTTACCACCCACCTCTTCCTCTAACGCGCGCTCGTACGCTCGCAAGCCCTCCGTCGCCTCGACGTGCAGCTCGGGCAACAACTCCACCCCTCTCGCCCTTGAAAACTTCCCGCTCAGCGCCGCGGCGACCACCATCTTCCCTAATCCCGACCCGAGATCGACGAACTCACCGTCATGACCCTTTGGCGCGCATCGACGCAACAGCGCGCGCGCGGCGTCGAACTCGAGCTCGCCGTAAAACCACTCGTCGCCGTGCGTGAGCTCGCGCGACGCCGCCGACTCCGCCACCGCCAATCCGTGATCGCGATCGCGTCCCTCGAACGCGCGATCGAAAACCCGTCTCGCCGAGTTTCTCTCGCTCTTGTCCACCGACGACGCGCCCTCCGCCGCCGCGCGTGCGCGGGGGTCACCGCGCTCGACGTCTCGGTCTCGGACTGGGCGCGCGACGAATCGACGCGCCACCGTCGATCGCCTCGGCGTTCTCCTCGCGCTCGATCGAGACGACGACGTCGACCGCGACGTCCTCGCTGTTCTCGCCGCCGCCCTCGCCGTGATGGTGGTCATCGCCACCGTCGTCGACGCTATCGCGCGCGCCCCACAAAGACGCCACATTCGACGACGCGCGCGCGATGCCTCAGGACCGCCCGTCGCGCTCATCGCGGCGTGCGCGGTCCACCTCGCGCGATCGACGCGCGTCTGCCTCTCGCGGTCGCGCGTCCACTTCGCGCTCGCGCTCGCGCTCGCCCGCGCGCGACGGCGGCGACGAATGCGCGGCCGCCGGTCGCCAGAAGCGATCGCGCTCGCGGTCGCGCGGCGTCGAGGACGGCGAGATCCCCGACGCGCGCGCGGACGAAAAGACGAACGATGTCGCCCCTTCGCGTGCGGCGGCCTCGACCGACGCCCTCGCGCGTCCGCCGTCGACGAATCGAGCGACCAAGACGGGTGGAACCTACGTGCCGCCGTTTAAGCTCGCGCAGATGATGCGAGAGACGACGGATAAGACGAGCGCCGAGTATCAGCGAATGTCTTGGGACGCGTTGAAGAAGTCCATCAATGGTTTGGTGAATAAAGTGAACGCGTCGAACGTGCAGCACGTGGTGCCGGAATTGTTTCGAGAGAATTTGATTCGGGGACGCGGGTTGTTCGCAAGGAGCGTGATGAAGTCGCAGATGGCGTCTCCGCAGTTTAGCGGCGTGTTCGCGGCATTGGTGGCGGTCGTGAACACGAAATTTCCCGAGATTGGTGAGTTGGTCATCAAGCGATGCGTGTTGCAGTTTCGAAGGGCGTATAAGAGAAACGATAAACCAGTGTGCGTGGCGGCGACGAGGTTTTTGGCGGCTTTGATTAATCAACAGGTACGGAGGCGATGGCGACGCGACGCGCGCGCGAAAGAACGATGCGACGCGATGGCGAGACAAAGGATGAATTATGATCACGCAACACTCACTGATTCCCGTGAGGATTACAATCATAACGAGCTTTTTAACACTGATGTCACGCCGCGTCAGGGGCGCGGGACGACTGGGAGCGAACGCTGCGATTCGACGACTGACGGTGCGCGTACATTTTTTTGTCTCGCAGCTTGTACACGAACTGTTGGCTTTAGAGTTGTTGACGGTGTTGTTGGGAACGCCCACGGGAGATAGCGTAGAGGTGGCGATTGCATTTGTCAAAGAGTGCGGATTCACGCTGCAAGAGCTCACGCCGCAGGGATTGCACGGAATATTTGAGCGCTTCAGAGGCATCTTACACGAGGGTGAGATCGACAAGCGCGTGCAATTTATGATAGAAGGGTTGTTTGCGTTTAGAAAGAGTGGATTCGAGGGTAAGAAGGGCGTGCCCCCGGAGCTCGACTTGGTCGAGGAGGACGACCAAATTGTACACGAAATTGGTTTAGACGACGAAATGCAGGCGCAGCCTGGATTAGATGTCTTCAAAGAGGACCCGGACTTTGAAGAGAACGAACGGAAATACGCGGACATTCGACGTGAAATCCTAGGAGACGATTCGAGCGATAGCGATAGCGATAGCGATGGAAGTTCGTCTTCGAGTTCGAGTTCGTCTTCGAGTTCGGAGGACGCCACGGCGCCGGAGGCGGTGCAAGGCGGTCCCGGCAAGGTTGGCATTACGGATCTCACGGAGACCAACCTCGTCAATCTTCGACGCACCATCTACCTCACCATCATGTCTTCGCTGGATTTTGAAGAGGCTGGTCACAAATTGATGAAGATGAACATTCCGCCGGGCGCCGAGGTGGAGTTGTGCACGATGCTCGTCGAGTGTTGCTCGCAAGAGCGCACGTTCCTGCGCTACTACGGTTTACTCGCCGGTAGATTCTGTTTCATCAACAAAATCTACGCGCAGCTATTCGACGAGGTCTTCATGAAGCAGTACAGCACCATTCACCGCTTGGAGACGAACAAACTCCGCAACGTGGCCAAGTTTTTCGCCCACCTGCTCGCCACCGACGCCATGTCGTGGACGTGTTTGGCTTACATTTCGCTCACTGAAGAGGCGACGACGTCGAGTTCGAGAATCTTCATCAAGATCCTCTTCCAAGAGCTCGCCGAGGCGCTCGGCCTGAAGCAGTTGAACGCGAAAATGCAAGATCCGGAGATGCGAGAGTACTTTCAAGGCGTCATGCCTAAGGACGAGCCTCGCAACACGAGATTTAGCATCAACTTCTTCACGTCAATCTCTCTCGGTGCGCTCACAGAGGACATGCGAGAGTGGCTGAAGACGGCACCGAAGACGGCACCCAAACGATCGCGATCGTCGAGCTCTTCGTCGTCCAGTTCGTCGTCCTCGAGCTCATCGAGCGGCAGTTCGTCGTCGAGCTCATCCTCGTCGGGTTCGTTCTCCTCGTCCTCATATAGTTCCTCCTCCACCTCCTCCTCCTCCTCCTCATCATCATCATCGCGCTCTCGCTCTCGCTCGAGAGACAGACGCCGTAAACGCTCCAGACGACGTTGATGTAGTCAAAACTGTCCCTTTGCGTGTTCCCTCCTTCATCCAACCACCCGTACGAAACCGTGCCATTCGTCGTCGCGCGCGATGAATTTCGCGCTCAGCGACGCGCGAAAACAGCGCGCGAAACGAACGACGAATCGACTCGCCGCGCATCGCGAACACGAGGCGCTCAAGGCGGCGAGGGACGCCGCGGAGGTTCAATCCGTCCTGAGCACGTTTCAGCACGACTTCGGCGATGACGACGACGACGACGACGACGACGACGACGCGCAAGACGCGCGCGCGCGAGGTCGCGTCACCTTCGTCCGCGGAGGTGACGCCGGCGCGTCGTCTCGAGTGGTGCACGGGTCGAGCGGGTCGGCGCGGGCGCGCGGCGGGTCGGCGCGGGACGCGGGCGCGGAGCGAAAGCGAAAAATGTTCCACGGCGACGGCGACGCGATGGACGAGCGAGCGGGAGGCGATGGGAAGAAGAAAGTGCGAGCGATCGACGCGATGTTGAAAGAGTTCGCGTCGAGGGCGCCGGCACCGGTGGTGCGTCCGAGGGCGGTGAGCGGTGCGGCTGCGTCGACGAGCGAGGCGTTGACGCGACGAGCGGAGACGAGCGGACATCGAAGCACGAACGTGAGAATCTCCAACCTTCCGAGCGATGTCGGGGAGTTAGAATTGGTGAAATTGTTTGAAATTTATGGTCCCATCGCGAGCGTGAAGATTTGGCGACCGCGAGAAGGAGTGCACGAGACTTCGACGAGCGGTTACGTGTGCTTCATGTCGCGGACGAGCGCCGAGAGGGCGGTGATGCAGCTTCACGACACGATGTGTTTCGGTAACGTGGTGACGGTGGACATGTCTAAGGCATTGCGTGTGCCGCAACACGCGCTGTGGCCCGGCGTCAGTGGCGCGAGTGATGCGGCGGAACTTTTGGCCAATTCTAACGCCGACGCCGTGCACGAAGACGAGCCCGTCGCGCCAGCGGCGACGGATGAGACATCTATCGAACCCGACGTCGTCGTGCGTGTGCCCGACGATGAAGAGGTGCGACGTCGCATAGACATCACCGCGGCGTACGTCGCCGAGGACGGCGAACCGTTCGAGCGCGAACTCAAGCGTCGCGAATCGTCCAACGAAGAGTTTCGCTTTTTATTCGACGCCGCGTCGAAAGAGGGCACGTATTACGCGTGGAGAGTGTTCTCCTTCGCTCAGGGCGACAGCGTTTCGTCTTGGCGCGTCGATCCCTTCGTCATGGTGTACGACGGACCGAGATGGATTCCTCCGCCGTTATCAGAGACGTGCGCGAGCGACGACTTCGTCGTCGCACCGCAGTCGTCCAAGCGTGCCGTCAAGCTTTCGGCGGCGGACAGAGACGCACTGGTAGAGATATTACGTCACGCCTCCGTCGCGCGCGATGATGTGCGCGACGCCATGGAATTCGCCATCGAGCGCGCCGAGTGCGCCGCCGACGTCGTCGACATCGTCACCGCTTCCCTGCTCAACCTCGACACGCCCAAGGCTGCCAAATTGGCTCGCCTCTACGTCGTCTCCGATGTACTTCACAATTGCTCCGCCCCCGTGCGCGGCGTGCAGACGTATCGAGGCCAATTTATACGCACGCTTCCACGGATCTTCGAACACCTCGAGCGATACGTCACCGCCATGAAGTCGGCGTCGTCTCGAGACGCGTTCGCGCGAGACGTCCTCGCCGTCCTCGCCGCGTGGGACGATTGGTGTCTCTTCGCCGACGATTTCGCTCGAGATTTAAAACGGTCCTTCCTCGGCGGCGCCACCGCCGCGTAGTCGCTCGCCTAGCGTGTCATATCATAGCATCACGACGCGGTTCTCGCCTCGACGTCCCGACGTCCCGGCGTCGTCGTTATCCACTGCCACCCGCACACCGAGCCTCCCAATGCTCGCTCTCGCCGCCCCTCTCGCCGCCCCTCGCGCGCCCGTGCGTCACGCGACGCGCGACCACCGCCACCCCAGACGCGTTCACCGCCGCGCGCAGCTCTTGGACGAGTCCGCGGAGTCGATCGAGTATACCATCAAACTCTCCGCCGAGGAGGCTCGCAAGTGTCTCAAGTTTGACGCGCTCGTCATCGCGGATAACGAGCGCGCCATATTCGTCTCCGGCGTCGCGCGCGAGTCCGACTGCGAGCGATGCGGCGTCGTCCCGGGCCAGCGTCTGCGCGCGCTGACGAACCCGGTGGACAAGAGTAAACTCTGGGTTGTTGGCGACACGGAGCGGCTCGCCTTCGTCAAGGATGCGATTCGATCGACGAGAGCGGAGGAGATGGTGCTCGTGCTCGAGAAAGAGGTGAGCGTGACGTCAGAGATGGTCAGGGCGGCGATGACGGAGGAAGAGCGCGAGGAGGAGGCGTTGGCGGCGGCGAGGGCCAAGGTGCGTAACGAGACACCGGCGGGTCGCAGGGTGGACAAGGATGGGAAAAAGATTGAGGATAGACCGGATTTATATTCAGAAAAGTGGCAAGGGGACGAGTACGTGGGCGATGGGTTTTGGAACGAGTTGACGGTGGGCATCGCGATCGCGGTGGCGGTGCCGCTCGTCATCGTGGTCTTGGCGGCGACAACGAGAGGGACGTTGTGGGACACGGCGGGCTATTTTTAAGTCGTAGACGTGTTTGTATTTAATCGAAGAAGAAACAATCGTTCGTGACGTCGACGTGTCTATCGCTGCGGTGCGGCGCCGTATTTCGCGGACGGAATCGTGCCTCGCTCCTCGAACGCCTTCATGTCGTCCGGGGGCAGACCCGTGCCCGTGACTTCGTTGCCGACGGAGACCCAGTAATCGCGCAAGTTGTTTTTGCGCGCGAAAATCTCCAGGTACCGTCCATTCGGCACGAGCTCTTCGATGAGTTCGTAAATCTCCGTCGGTTTTTGCGACTGTCCGCGACGCGGGGCGAAGATGATGTCGCTTCCGATGGCTTTATCCTTCATTCCCGGCGGCGAGTCGCCGCGTCTCGCCACGAGACACACCTCCTTGGCATGTTGCAGATAAAATCCGTGCGACTTGGCTAATCGTCGAGAGTTGGTCACCTTGACCCACACGATCTCATCGACGAATTCGTATCCCCACTTCTTAAACTGGTTCAAACACCACTGATACTTGGCGTTGATCACCCACACGAAGAGTAAACCGTTCTTTTGCAACTGTGGCAACGGCAAATCCGCGATGTGCTGATCCGTCAACTGCGAGTAACCTAAACTCACCCCGCGCGTCGGATTCGCCGTCGCCAGCTGCCACGGCGGATCCATCATGATGACATCAAACTGTTCGTGCTCGTACATCTGTGTCCAATCGTACGTCGTGACGTTGGCGTGCACCGGAATGCACTGCGGCGGCACCATCCACTCTCTCGGATCGATGTCGTCGATGTTACCCAATTCTTCGTCATCCTCCGCGTTCGTCTCGCCGTTCGCCCCGCTCGCCTGTCGCACGTCCTCGTATTCGAACACATCGGTTCCGCGAACGACAGCGCCTCTGGAGACAATCTCTGCACGCAACGCCTCGGCGCTCGCTCGGAATCTCGCGATCTCTGCATCCAGCGCCTTTTCATCCAGTGCGTCCCACGTCTCCGGCGTCGCGTTCACGAGCGCGTCCAGCGCGGCGTCATCGATTAGCGACGTCGCGTCACTCGTCGTCGTCTTCGTGGGCGTCGCGCCCTCGGAGGAACGTCGTCGCGCGGGTGCGTTCTTCTTTGCGATCGCCATGGCGTCGGCGAGCGCGCGCGCAAAGTGACGAAACGACGACGAACAACACGCGCACGGACGTCGCTCGCGCGCGTTCGGCGGCGCGGTCTTGTGTGTCGTGTCGATTCCACGCGCGTCGCGTCGCGTCGTCGCGCGCGTCGAGGCGCACAGTTCGGCGATGGCGCGATCGAGATGATGATTCTTTCGACAGGTGGGTTTTGAATTTCAAATTTCGTCTCTTCGCGCGTCGACGTTTTCTCCATCCTGGACGTCCGACGACGCCCGCGCGGACGCCGAGGCGAGTTTTTCTATATTCTTGCTAACGTGTGTCACGCCTCCGACGATGCCTCGATCCTTGACGGCGTTGGTGAAGTCTTTAAAGTCGTCGGCGATGGAGCGCTCGAGTTGTTTCGCGCGCTCGAAAAATCCGGCGCCGCCCGAGGGGGCGGCGGATTGGCGAGGCGGCGCGGTGCGCGGTGGGAGCGTGAAACCGGTGCCGAAACCGAGGGTGGATGACATGGGAGAGGATGGAAGAGAGGCGCTGGCGCTGGTGCTCGGTGAATGCTCGTCTCGTCCGGCGGGCGGGCTGGAGACGGGCGATTCCATGATTTGGGATTTCGGCGCGTCGAAGGAGACTCTTCGATCGACTTCGTCCACGCGCTTCGTCGAGACCGGTGGTGGTGGCGTCGTGGGTAACACGTTTTCCATGCCTCGCGCGAGCGTGGACGCGTCGGTGCGTTCGGGTGATGTCGGAAGCGACACGGTGGGTTCGGCGGCGGCCTCGACCGGCGTCGATCCGAGCGGCACGAGCGCCTCGGCGAGCGTCAACTCGGTCGCGCGTTCGAAAGGTCGAAGCTCTTTCCACGGTTCGGCGACGCAATTCGGTAAGAGCAACTGCGAATGCATCTCGTCGACGAAGAGTTTGCGCAAAAATTGCGACACGCGCGCAGCGATGCCCTCGTGAGAGATGGCGGCGTCGCCGAGTTCCGGAATGATTTCGAGCTCGACATCTGGCTTACCGATCAAACCCCACCACAGACGATCACCGGGCGGCGGAGGAATCCACAGCCGTAACACACCTTGACACTTGTGCAGCGTCAGCGTGAAGCGAAGAGGCGTCGCGCTGACGACGTCCGAAAGAGAAGCTACGACTTTCGCCGCCTCTCTTGCCGCAACTTTTTTAAAACTCGACAAGTGGCGCATGAGCTCGTCCGCGGATGCGCGCTCACCCGCCTCACTCGCCTTGTTCGCCTCGATCTCGATGTCTTGTGCGTACTTAGACAGATCTACTCGCGTTTGCACCGTCATCGTCGCCCGACCGATGTACTCGACGTCGAGTTCGAGCGCGTGCGAGTACCCGCGACCGGGCATTGCCGCGCCATCCCACGGAGCGCTCGACGACGTAAAGTTTGGCACACGCGCGCTGATGACGTGTGGCACGTTGGAACCGAAATCGATGTGTGTGATCTCAAACGCACCGACAAACTTCGGCGTCCCGGGGGCGTTGTTGAGCTTGTTGACGAGCTTTTCCGTCTGCTCGCGTTGCCAACGTTCGTCTCGAAACATGTCAAACAAGAGTCTCGAACCAAGCGCGTTTATCGTGGCGCCCGCCATCCCAGCGTGTGAACCGCTCGCGCCCGCGTCTCGACGCATTGATTCGTCTCTATATGCCTTGGTCGCCTGCGTGAAGGCGGCGAAAGCTTCCGATTCCAGTCGCATGCCGTCGAGCGCCCTCACCGCGTCGGCGCTCTCGCCCGCGCGCGCCTCGGCGTTCAATCGCTCCACGCACGTCATCATCGCCACGAACCACGCCTCTTTCGCGGGCGACGACAGCGCGAACAACCACACCACTCTCGATCCACCGTACACATCGCGCGACGGATGTCGCACGACCACGGGCGTCGATCGATGCCACCGCAGTTCCGTCGGTTGTTCCAGTCCTGGATACTTGGTGAGCGCCACCTCGCACCCACGCAGATCGACCACGTCCACCACCTCTCCACCGCGCTCAACGGACAATCGCAACTCCCCATTTGGCATCAGACGTCCGAATCGCTTCACCCCGCTCGTCATCGCGCTCTTCACCTTGACGTTGGGCTCGCCGACGACCAACCACCCGGAATACGGCGTCGTCGTCTTCGCGTCTCGACCCGTCGTCGTCGCCGTCGCGTCCTCCGTCTCGCTCGACGCCTCGTGCGCGTCGAAATCTTTCCTTGCGTCCGCATCCGCCGTCTCGCGACGTTCGCTCGCGCTCGCGGTCGCTCGAACCGCGCGCACGACCAATCCGAATTGCACCGCCACCGTCGCCGCCGCGCCCGCCACCACCCCCGCGACGAAGGACGACGTCGACGACGACGCGTCCGACGACGACGATTGAAACATCGGGTTCAGCATCACCGCCGCGAGCGCGCACAGGGCGTACCCGCGCGGCGTCGAGGGTGCGTATCTTCGCACGAAGGCATCCCACTCGGATGCGCGCGCGGTGCCGTCGTCGTCGGCGCGCGCGGACGGCGACGGCGACGCGTCGACGGTGGCATCGACGGTGTTCGCACCGCCGCCGTCGTCGTCGGCGCGCGGAGGCGTCGGCGCCGGGGGCTCGGACATGACGACGCGAAGTGACGAGCAGGCCGGTGCGAAACTCTCCGGACACGGCGACGCGCGAGCGTCATCGTCGCGAGAGCGCGCGCGCGAGCGGACAACTCGAACGCATTGTTCTGAGCGCGCGCGACGCGTAGTGGAGAGGCGAACGCGCGACGCGTCGCGCGCGAGAGGCGACGCCGCCGAGGATGAAGGAGACGCGGTCGTTCACGATGGCGCGCGTGTTTAGCTCGCCGCACACCATCACCATGCTCGCGTGCGGTGGCGTCGCGCTCGGGGTGATGACGCAGGCGTTCTCCACCCCGGGAAGCGCCGCCGCGGGCACGACGGCGGACGGGTTGCGTCGAGGCGTGTACGGCGCGGTGGGGTCGTACGCGGCGTACAGCGCGTTACAAGGACCGGCGACACACATGGTGCGTCCACACGCGGCTGTGTGGAAGGTGGCGCACGGTTTATTCACCGTCTACCTGTTGGCGCTCGTGGTGTTGCTGTTTCAGACGCCCGATGACGCGCAAAAGCTCTTACGCTTTTTTTGGAACGACTTGGGCGTGCCGCTTCCCGCCAAATCCTACGGCGGTGATTGTCGAATATACGTTCCCGGGCATCGAAGTGGGATGTTCGGAATCGTGTACGAGACGTGTTTCGACGAGTTCACTCTCGCGCACGTGCTCGGATGGTTCGGGAAGGCGGTGGCGATTCGACACTGGGGACTCCTGTGGGCGTACTCGATCGCGTTTGAGCTGTGCGAGCTGACGTTTGAGCACTGGCAGCCCAACTTTAACGAGTGTTGGTGGGACATGTGGGTGTGGGATGTGATGATTTGTAATTTGCTTGGGATTTGCGCGGGGATGTGGGTGGTGAAGTTCATGCGAGGGCGAATGTACGATTGGAGCGGAAAGTTGAAATCGTCGCCGGCGGCGAAGACGAATCGAGCGCCGCGGCGGAACGAGCACAGTTCGCCGGTAAAAGGAACGTTGAAGCAGATGATGGTGGTGTTCACGCCGGACAGCGTGGAGACGTACACGTGGCAACCGACGGAGTCGCCCGGACGATTTTTGAAGTGCGTCTTCCTGGTGGTGTGCGGTTTGATTTTCGACCTCAACGCCTTCTTTTTGAAGTACGTCTTGCACGTGCCGCCGTCTCATAAATTCAATCTCTATCGCTTATTCTTATGGTTTGCGATGTCAAACATCGCCATTCGAGAGTATTACGTATTCATCGAATCACCAGATCTGAGCGCGGCCAAGCTCGGCTCGAACGCCTGGCTCGCGCTCGCGGTGCTCATCGTGGAAATTCTCGTCGTTGTGAAAAACGGCAAGGGTCGTTTCACGGCGCCTTGGCCGCGCCACATCGTCGTGCTGTGGACGGTCGCGTTCACGGTTGTGTGCGCGTATCTCATCGCGTGGCACCGTAGGATCGCGTCGGCATCGTCTCGACGAGCCGAGGCGGCGTCTCGCGCGCCGGCGAAGAAGACATCGTCGAGACGCGCGCCGAGACGTTCGACGAAAAAAGTAGCTCGGGATTGATGCACCGTCTATGAACAACGCTAGAACTCTATTAACTTAATGACCTACGGCTAGCTTCCTACTCGCTACTACCAACTCGTAAACTTGTCCTCCATCTCTTCCTCGATGACGCGAACGACGTCTTCAGTGCCTCGCGACTCCAACGCCGAAACCGCGAGCACGCGCGTCGGCGCGACGCGCTTTCGAAGCGTTTCGAGCGCGCGAGACGCCTTCGGCACGTCCAACTTCGTGCCTACGATGACACCCGGACGTTGGGATAACCCAGGGAGGTACTCCTCTAACTCGCGCTTGAGAATCTCGAGCGCGCGCCACGGCGCGACGCCATCGGCGCTCGATAAATCCACCACGTACACCAACGTCTCGCACCGTTCGATGTGACGTAAAAAATTATGCCCCAACCCTCGATTGTCGTGCGCGCCCTCGATGAGACCCGGAATGTCGGCGACGGTGATTTTGTGCCCGATGGACGTCTCCACGGCGCCGAGTTGCGGTTGCAGAGTGGTGAAGGCGTACGCGCCGACGCGAGGCGTCGCGTTGGACAACGCGCGCAAGAGCGTGCTCTTCCCAGCGTTTGGAAGTCCCACTAAACCGACGTCCGCGACCGTCTTGAGCTCGAAGACATATTTACGCTCTTGTCCGGGCGCCCCGGATTCGCGCGTGCCCGCCTCTCTCCCCGTGGGCATGCGTTTATTTCCTCTCCCTCCGCGTCCGCCGCGCGCCAAGACGCACGTCTCGCCGTCGCGCGTCAAATCCGCGACGACCACCCATTTCCCACGACTCAATCCGCGCGGTCGAGTCCATCCATCCGACGATTGTCGTCGCTCGCTCTCCACCTCCTCCTCCTCCACGTCGTCGTTTGACACGGGCTCGTCCGCGCCCCAACTCGAAAAATCTATCGTCGCGCCCGCCTCCTCCTCCTCCTCTTCAATCTCTCGCCACACGATCGTCCCGAGCGGCACGCGCGCCGTCGCGTCCGCCCCGCGACTCCCTATCCTTCCCTGCGCGCCCCCCGCGCCTCCGTTCGACGCCCGCAATAAATTCTTCACGTCACCCAATCCCTTGACGCGCGCGCACGCCGTCGCCGCGACGTCGCCGCCTCGACCGCCGTCGCCGCCGTCCGCCCCTCGCCGCCGTCTCGACCCGCCGTCCTTGGCGAAGGCGACGCACCCGGCGCCGCCGTCACCGGCGACGGCGCGGACGCGTCTGCGATCGACGTACGCCTTATCGCCGCGCTCGGCGACGGGCGTGGTGGGGAAATCGTCGACGGTGAGCCCGAGCGCGCGCAGGAATGCGTCGGCGCGACGCGCGTTTTCGTCGTCGTGAAGCGATGTTTCGGAGGTGAGCGCGCGCGAGGTGATGTGGGGTACATCTCTGCGCGCCGCCGACGCGTCGCGGGCGGTGCGGGCGAGAAGGAGACGCGCCGCGCGACGCATGAGCGTCGACTCGGTGTGCGGGCGCGGCGGCGGCGGCGGCGAGACGCTTTTCGGGGATAGGATGTAACGCGCGTGTTCGCATTACAGAACGGTGCGATGTCAACGATCGTCGACTGAGTTGGCTAAGGGCATGGGATTCAACGACTCTTGGCGACGGAGGCTTCGTCTCCGGCGGAGGCGTACGCCCGCGGAGAACTCTCGACGCGCGTGCGTGATGGCGTTCACCGCGTTGTTAAACGCGGTGGTGAGCGCGATGAAGTTGCGGCGATCTCGAACCTCGGCGCCGCTCACGGGAGAAGCGGTCGTGGCGATACGCATGATGCTGTGCGTGCGGTCCATGCGATAGCCGAGGTAACCGAAAGAGACGAGACGCCAGAATTGTTGCACGCGGTGTCCCATTTGGTGAAACATGACAGTCATGGCGACGAATCTTTGAAGAGACGCGACGCGAGTCTCGTAGAGTTTCATGCTAAACTCTTGAGACTCGATGAGCGTAAACGCTTTGACCTTTCTCGGCGCGCTTCGTCGAATCGCTTGACCAAAGTATTCCTCTCGCGAAGGTTCCACCATGAGTAGACCTTCCTCGTTTCGAGAATCTGCCTCGAGAATGTTGAGCATCTCCATCTCCGGTAGGTTCATCACCGCGCAGAATTCATCGAAATCGAGTTCACCGCTTCGATCGGTGTCGGCATCTCTGAAGAGTTTGGCGATTTGGGAATCGGTGAGCGAGGCGTCAACTTTTTTGTACGCTCGCGTGAATTCGCTGAGACAGAGCGCGCCGTCGTTGTTGATGTCGATTTCGTCAAAGACAGATCGCAGGTTGCTCTGCGCCTTGTCGGCGTTCACCTTGGCGCTCGTGAGCAATTGGACTGCATTTCGGTGAGACAGCTGATGCACGGATAACTCGGCGTGTTCCTCGTGGAAGGAGTTGTAGACGCCGAGCAACGCGCCAGGCGATTTGCGCTCCAAACTCTTTTCGCCACTGCGTTCGACGACAATCTTCTCGCACAGATAAAGCGGGCGATGACGCTTCAAGAAGATGGCGTTCTTGGACAGCGGGAGCTTATACGAGGAGTGACCGATGGTGATGGACTCGCACGTGCCGCCGATGCTCTGAATACTGCTCGCCTGGTTGAGCGAGAGCGACGTCGTCGCCTCGGCCGACGTCAACGCCGAGAGCCTCCCGTCCGGTCTCCCTACCACCAAGAGCGATCCTCGAACGACACGGTGCGTGTGTCGATGCACGAGATGGTCGGTTGGATTCCCACTCAGAACGTTCAGTCCGGCGGCGGAGTATGAGCACGCGAAAATCTTAGACAAGAACGCTTCCGCCGCTTGCGCCACCCACGGAATGTCGCCGATGACGACCGTGCGTCCCGTCATGCGGTGCAGAATGTTTCTTTTTTGAACCAGACGTATTAAAGTGATGCATATCTGCGGAAGAAACACGTATATGAGCGAGTCAAAGAATCGCGTCACGTAGAACGCCCAAGTGGCGACTAGACCGCACGCCGTCCCGACGCCGGTCACGAGAGGGTACCCGGCGGTGACGGTGCCGACGATGTACACAAATGACATGATCCAACCTTTCACGCCCTCGAGAATGTGATCCGCCCACTCATCGCCTTGTCGACGAAGCGATGTCTCCGTTTCAGACGCGAAGCGCTCGCCGTCGGCGCGCCGGCCGACTATGTCTTCGAGCGCTCGAATGTTCATTTGGTTGCATTTTTCGAGTTCACCGAGATCGTGCCTCGTGACCACGGCGGCCGTGTATTTCCGGTACTCGGCGTTACCCAAAATAACGAGCGACATGTGCATGAAAATCTGTGTGAGGAGTTGATGCGTTGCGGCGACGCTCACCGAACACGGCTCAGCGGGCCTGACGCCGACGTCGGTGCTGAAAATGCGGCTCGCAAACGTATCGCTCGATTTGATCGATCTAAGTTGTTTGCCTATTTGCGTGTCCCACTCGCTGGCGACGACGAAGATGGCCTTCGTTGCGCTCACGATGAGATTCGACGACGCGAGCGGCGCAAACGTGCCACCAGAGTGGCTCACGACGATGACGATGGAATCCGTAAAATCATCATTCTTCTTCGATTCGGGAAAACCAACCGCGGGAACGGGCAAGTCCTGCCCGAACAAACCTAAAATTTTGTTTGAACTCACACTCTTTACGGCGAGTTTTGGAAAAGCGGTTTGCAGATCGGCGGCGAACTGCTCCGCGAGCCAGAGGGATACTTCGCAACCGGTGACGACGACGTCGAACGACCGCGGCGATTTCGTCGTCCCGTTGACGCGACGATCCAGACGACGCTTCAAACAACGAGCCAAGTTCCACGCGGTGAGACGATTCAAACTGATCGATCCCTGCGGGTTGTTTTGCCAGTCTTGTTGTAAATTGCGCAAAATCTTTGGAATGTCGTGAATGTCTTGCTGCACCAAGTCGTCCATATCCGGCAGTAGCGGCTTCATGAGCTCGTTCCCTTCTAGTCGAGTCATGCGATGAAACAAACGTTTATCGATGCTCACCGTATTGAAACGGCGCTTTGAAGGCAACTTTTCGCGACTCATTTTGCTATCAGCGGTAGGCGCGCCCTCTGACGCGAGAACCGCCGTGACGTGTCCGCCCATGAGCGGATACTGCTCCAAATGCGAGTTCGGAAGCGAAATCGCGGGCGTCTTATCCGAGCCCCAGTCCAACAGACAAATTTCCCCATTCAAGTCATCTAAGTCGAGTCGTATCGCGGCGTTATCGTCGCCGTACTCCCCTCCGTGTACGCTCGCCAACACATCGCCGCCGGGCGTGGGAATGGACAAGCCCGCCTTCACCGCCGCCTGTTCCGAACCGTAACAAATCAAACCCTTCTTCGGATAGAACGCAATGCTCATCGTTTGCCCGCGCGCGGCCAAGCACAACTGTCGATGTGAGTCCAGTGAATTCGTGATCATCAACCCGAAAGATCCCTTGGCGTTGGTCAAGAATTGTTTCGTCACAAAGAGACTGTCGTTGTCAAAGAAAGCGTCCAACGTGGCTCGAACGAATAATCGCACGCTCGCACCCATTTCTTCGTCGATATAATACTTGAGCGCGCTCAGTGCGTCTGCGCCTTCGCGTTTAAACCGCTGCGTGATTTTGTCTGTCAAAAGATCTCGCGTGCTACGAGTAAATCCAATCTCGCGGACGGTGGATTTTCCCTCGGCGAGCGTCTCGTCCAACTCCTTTTCAAAAAATGTTCCTATTTGTTCAAACTTACGCAACGACGGCATAGGCGCGTCTGCGGACGCGTCGCTCGTTTTCAATCCAAAGCACACCGCGTATCTCGCGGCGAGAGCGAAACATCCCTGCGCGCGAAGCACGTCAACGACGCCAGCGATGGCGGCTGAATCCACGGAACTCGGCGCGTCGAACCCGGTCGCGAGTTTCAACCACGTTTGCATCTCCCCCAACTCGTACCAGTGATTGTTTATTTGATAAAAGTCAAAATCACCGTTGTGCGTGATGAAATTCTCGACGCTCACCGACGTAGATCCCGGCGTCTTTTGCTTTTGACCGTACACGAGGCAACGCTGTGGCGGCGACCACTGGTGTGGATGGGTGCCGTCAAACGTCGCCTTGGACGTCGTCGCGAAACGAGTGTGTCCGGCAAACACGCGCGTGACAGATTGGCGCGTCATCCTCCTCCCACCGCTATCCCGCTCCGCCTTGGCGCGCACGAGTTTACTCAAATCGGTTCGTTTCATGTTGACGACGCGACTGCGCGTCCCCGTCAGCGCCGTCGCGCGACCATCCACACCATCACTGCGTCCATCTTTGCCCTCGTCGAACGTCACAACTCCGCCGCTCTGCGCGCCGCGCATCATCGTCACGTACACCATCTTCTCTAACACGTCGAACGCCCGTCGTCCGCCCTCGCTTCTCGCCCACGCCGCGTTGATTAAAATAATCCCAAAGTTTCCGCACAACAATCTCGCGCCTCGTCGAGGGACGACGTCCAAGACGTCCGTACACAACGAATCAAACGCGGTCGCCCAAAACGCGACGCGCACCGCGACGTCGTCTCTCTTCTTTCCGCGCCTCGCGAACCGTTCTAGAAACTCGGCGCCCAGCGCCGCCGCGACGCTCGCGAGGAATCCAACCCACCTCGCCACCGCCACCGCCTCCGCGCGTCCGACCACCGTCGCGCCGTCGATCGCGACGTGTCTCCCGACGACCGCGCGCGCGACGTCGAGCGCGCGCGCGCCCATCCCGCCCGTCCAGAGCGCGCCGAGATGCGCACATTCGTGCACACACCCGGCGAGCGCGTACGCGCACACCGCGCGCGCGAGCGAAAACGTCAAGCGCGGCGACGACATCGGACGCGACGACTCGTTCGAACGCGCCTCGCTCGCACTCGCCCGCGGCGTCGCGAGCCGACGCGCGCGTCTGAGGGAACGACGACCGCCTGGGTGCGAAGCGACGCGCGAAACGACGCGCGAATCGACAAGGGGGGACAATCGGCGAATCATAACTCGTGAGAAAACTGTTACACTCGACGCGGCGCGCGCTTTACGAGGGCGCGAAACGCGTCGGCGAACGGCGCGGCGACGGCGACGATGTCGTCGAGACGACGAGACGACGACCCGAAGAGTCTCGTGAAGGCGCGAGGAAGCGCGGCGTCTCGCGAGAGGACGTCGATGTAGGATTTGAGCTCGAGGGCAGCGACGCGGGACTCGGCGACGGCGTCGGCTTTGGACGAGAGAAACGCCCACGTGCGACGGTTATTTTTGCTCGAATCCGTCATGAGGTGGAGCTCGGTGGCGGTGTAGAGAGTGATGATGGTGGCGCGCTCGGCGTGCCACTGGAAGGGCTCGAGCGCGGAGGGAAGGATGTCGACGGCGTCGACGCCCGCGGCGTCGGCGACGAAATCGGCAAACGCCGCGCGACGGCGAAGCGACGCCAGCGCGTACGTCGGCGTCGCGAGCGCGGCGAGCGCGCGATGCCAAGAATCGATCCTCGCTCCAATCATCTCTAATCGTGTCTGAATCATCCACTTGACGCGTTCGCTCGAGGTCATCGAGCGCAACCGCTCGCGTTCACCAACGACTTTGGCTTGAAACGCCGCGTCGAGCGCCTCCTCGAAATACAACACCAACTCCCCCGCAAGCTCGTCCGCCGGCGCGTTCGCTCGCGCGTCCGATCGAACGCACGATCGCATCGCGGGCGAGAGTTTTAAATCCCGAAGACCCGCGTCGATGGCTGCCTCGGACCACCCGTGTTCGTCGACGCGTTTGAGCGCCGCTCGCAACGCGCGTTCGCGCAACAACGCTCGTTCGTTCGCGTCTGACTCGTCCCGCGACGCCCCACTAGATGACGTTGTCGAAGACGACGTCGACGTCGACGCGTCGCCGTCTCGAGCGCGCGCCGCGCCCGCGTCCTCGTCGCTCGCGTCGGCGTCACTCGCCTTCGCGCTCGCCGCGAACCCGCGTGTCGGCGTCACCCCGAACGCCGCGCCGCGCCCGCTCATCCCCGCCGTGACGACGCGTCGCTCATCGTAAACATCCCCGCCCCGCTCGTCGCCACCATGAGGGCCACCGTCGCGCCCTGCGTGAGCACGCGCGCTCGCATCATTCGCTGCGACGCCTGCGCGTGTCCCGCCTTGAAGGCGACGAATCCAGCCGCCAAGACGAGCGCCGTGGTGCCGGCACCGACCAAGACCCATGGGTTTCGCGCGCCTTTTCTCGGCGGGAGGATCTCTTCCGTCGTCCTGCGCTGCGCGTCGTCGTCGTACGCGCCGCTCATCGACAGTAAGTGGCGTGACGTCAAACGAACGCGCGCGGCCTCGGTCGTCGCGACGTCGACGACGATGCGCGTCGCCGCGCTCGACGCTCGACGTGACATCGCGGCGTGCGTCCGCGCGCTCCGCGCGCGACGACGACACCGCGATGCGACGCGCGGCGTCGCGATCGGTGCGAGACGAGCGAGCGCGGTGAAGGCGCAGATCGAAGAGGACCCGAGCGCGAGGATCGACATGCAGTCCTCGGCGGAGGATCGCGTGCGCAAGGCGAAGGCGTACGCCGCCGAGCTCGCCAAAGCGCGCGGTGAAGCGAGCGAGCGCGCGAATGGGTCGTCGGAGGACGACGGGGACGCGAAGAAGGATGCCGCGGCGTCCCGCGCCGACGCGGAGCGACGAAAACCGCGGACGCCGCCGTCGAAGAGAGAGATTTCGGTGCAAATTCTCACAAGGGATCAAGATTATAATCCATTCGACGCGGACGAAAAGGCGGTCGGGTTCGAGATGGAGGATGCGGTGTATAAACCAAAGGTGTCGACGTGGGGCGTGTTCGAGCGACCGCCAGATATTTCAAAGACGTACGGCGGCGGACGAACGATTAAGAAGGAAGAGTTGGAGGATGAGGAGGCGATCGCGGCGAGAAAGGCGAGAGTGGCAAAGAAACTGGCGAAATATCGCGAGGATCAGGGCATCACGCTGACGAACTCGGAGTTCGAGGAGGTGAAGGAACTGTTGCGGACGTCCGACGAGGCGATTCGGCAGGGATACATGCAAGCGGCGCTCGACATGCTCGAGCCGTGGGCCCTCGAACGCATCGGACCGAAGACTGAGTTTGGTGGTCGGGTGATATTTAATTACGCCGTTTGCCTGGATAATTTGCAGAGACGCGATGAGGCGTTGAAGCAGTATAGGCGGTGCATAGGGAACCAGTACGGCAATGTGTCGAAACAGGCGGACAGAATGGTGTGGGGCATGACGACGGCTTCCAAGAAGATGAAGGCTGATCTCTTCGATTACATGGACTCGGCGAAGCTGGACGCGTACGATGAATATCTCATCAGAATGGCGAACGAGAAGTTTGCCGGGGAAATCGACGAAGAGGAAGTGCGCGCGTTGAACAATCAAGCCATCGCGACGTTGGTTGTTCTGTTCGGGACGCCTCTATTGTTTTTCGCGTACATTTCATCTGTGCATTGATGGCTAGGACGATGCAGCGCGCGCACGCAAGATTTAGCAACATAGCATTCGTAACAAAGCAAAGAATTACGACGATTTCAATGCCACGAGCTTGAACCCGCCTTTTCCGTCGCCCGCAATCTTGAGCTCTTGCGTGTGGAATTTGCGAAGTTCCAATCTGTGCGCGATGCTCACGACCGTCGTGCGCGTTTCGATGAGGCGCTCGTAAAGCTTAGACTCTTCGTCTGGGTTGATCGCGCTCGTCGCCTCGTCGAGGATGGCAAACTTTGGCGCGTGATAGTACAAACGGGCGAAACCGATGCGCTGTCGCTCGCCTCCAGACAACACGTCATTCCATTCCAGATGTCGCGTGTTCAGACCGACATTCATGGATCCGTCGACGAATTTGGAGAGTCCGGCCATGATGAGACACTCTTTCACGCGCGCGTCGTCCACCTTGGCCGTTCGAGGGTCTTGCGGATAGACGACTTGGTCGCGAAGTGATCCTTGCAAGAGATACGGACGCTGGGGCAACCACATGATCGACGAGGCGCCGGTCGGGCGCGTCACGTTACCCGTCATGGGTTCCCAAAGACCGGCCAGGACGCGAAGTAAGGACGTCTTCCCACATCCGTTGGGACCAGTGATAAGCAAATTTTCTCCCGGCAAGATGGAGAGCGTCAAATTTTTGACGAGCACGCGCTGAAACCCGTCGGGTTCAGGCGCACCGACGGTAACGTCATCGAACGCGATGGACGTCTCCGCCGTGTCTTTCGACAAGGCCGCGCGCGCCGCTCTCTCCGCGTTCGCTTGCTTGCTCGATTCATCTAAAGTTTTGAACAATTGCGACAGACGATGCGTGTAACCAGCCAACTCGTCGAGGTTCTTTCCGAGGAGTAACACTTCGGTGAACGCACCGCCGCAGCGAAGCATGAGCTCTTCCGTCGCTCGGAAAGAAGAAATGCGCTCGCCCTCCGATGCGGTCGCCTTCATCATGAATGGAACGTGAACGAAAATACTGCCCACGAGCAAGCCTTGAAACTTGGAAATGTTATCCGCGACGCTCTTGCGAATGCGTTGCAATGCGTGCCATCTTTGAGTGACGACCAAGTTGTCCAAACCCTCATCTAAAATCTCAACTTCGCGCTTACCGCCGTCCAAGAGCGCGATCTCCTCCGCGTGCGCGATCAATCTCGAGTGCGTATGACGGAAACCGCCCTCGAGAGCGGCTTCTCGCGCCACCATGGGGCCGAGACGAGGCGCGATCGAACGTAACACACCCGTGATGATGAATTGCGACGCAAACAACGCGAATGGTCGGGAGTACCCGAGTTCCTTCGCCGCCTCCGCTAAGCTCAATGTAAACTCCAGGATTGGTTTGAACGAGTGTCCGTACAGGAACGCCGTCTCCTTGGCGAACGCGTCGATATCGGCCACGATGCGTTGATCGACGTTGTCCAATCCCCCTTGACGCAACACTGCCGTCTTATAAAAGTTGTTATTATCCATGTACATCTTGTGCGCTCTCTTCGTGAGCGCCGCCCTGAGTTCGATGGTGATCAAACTCTCCGTGTATCTCAAACCGCTGTTCACGACGACGCCGCTCGCCATCCAACCGCAAAAGTTGAAAAACCAACGCACCCAAAACTTCCAGCTCGCGCTCGAGATCGCTTTGGTGAGATAAAACGTGTTCACTTTGTTGGCGCGAACCGTCAAGAGCGTGCGCATGACGAGAAGGGTGAACTGCGCCCCCAGGAGTTGCGCCCCTCGACTCTGCGCCGTGGGAAACGCAACGCGCAAAAGGTACGCCAACTCTGTCCAGAAATCATTTCCGACGCCGATCTGTTTCTTAGCCTTCCCACCACTCTTCCCACCGCTCTTCCCACCCGTCTTTTGCGACAGATCAAGCATCGTCGCGCACTCCTTAAGCGCCTTTCGCGCCTTGTCCCGTCGTCTGCTCAGACTCATCGCCTCCCCGCTCGCCAGCGTGCCGAATCCCACGACGCTCGCCGCGAGAAAGACGACGTACATCGTGTCCTCCTTGACGTGCGCCACGTTCGTGCTCACGCCGTCCACCGCGTGCGTCCTGAGCGCGTCCACGACGACGCCCAACCCACTCACCAAACCGATCGTGCCCGGCGCGCCGGGCGGCATCGGCCCGCGGTGCGTCGTCGCGCCCATGATCGCGCGCTCGACGCTTGACTCGTGCGTATCGCTCGCGTTCGAGGTAGTCTCGCACGTCGCGACCGGTCAAGGCGGCGACTGTGGCGTCCGCCGCCAGAACGCTCCACGCCCGCCGCGATTTCTCACGCACACGCCGCACCGCGCATCGTCCCCGCTCGCGCGCACGCGCACAGAAGACAAACAACATCACGTGTGATGAATAAATACGCCGACGACGCCCCGCAGAGCGCGGACAAGTGCATAAACGCGTGCAAGGATGGATGGTTGTGCGAGGTGAACGAAATGTGGCCGGGACAAGCCATGTCGCTCAAGATCGACGAGGAACTGTTTCGAGGACGAAGTGATTTTCAGGACGTCTTCGTATTTAAGAATAAGGCGTACGGGAACGTCTTGGTTTTGGACGGAGTGATCCAGGCGACGGAACGGGACGAATTCGCGTACCAGGAGATGATAACCAATTTGGCGTTGTGCTCTCTTCGGGAGGCGCCGAAACGCGTGCTCGTCGTCGGTGGGGGCGACGGCGGCGTGCTGAGAGAGGTGACGCGACACGGGGGAATCGAGCGCATCGAGATCGCGGAGATCGATGGTATGGTGGTCGAGATGTCGAAGAAGTTTTTGCCATCGATGGCGGTGGGGTTCGAAGACCCACGCGTCGAGGTTAATATTTGCGACGGTATCAAGTACGTGGGCGACGCAGAGGAGGGAACGTACGACGCGATTATCGTCGACTCGAGCGATCCCATCGGGCCGGCGAGCGTGCTGTTCGAAGAATCGTTCTTCAAGAAGATGTTTAGAGCGCTCAAGCCTGGTGGCGTCGTGTGCACGCAAGCCGAGTGCGTCTGGTTGCACATCGATTTGATCGAAGATTTGGCCAAAATGTGCAAGGGAATCTTCGAGGGCGGGTCGATGCACTACGGCTACACGACGATTCCGACGTATCCGAGCGGACAAATCGGCTTTATGCTCTGCAGCAAGCCCTCGGCGGACGGCTCGACGGTGAACTTTGCCAACCCCAAGCGATACCCGCAACCGGCGGACGGTAGTGCGTTGAAACCGATGCGGTATTACAACGAGGAAGTGCACAAGGCGGCGTTCACGCTGCCGGAGTTTGCTCGAGCCGCTCTTGCGCCTCACCTCGTACCGGGTTCGCACTAAAAAGCGTACTGTGATATTTCGTTGCATGTTTTGATGATCCGTTGAATCCCACACCGACGGAATCCTGAGGATGCATATTTCGATGGGTTCTGCGTATTTGTTGAGCGTGTCTTTTTCTATACCATCAGATGGACGATCTTGTCCGCTAGACACGCCTGCGTTTTGATCGAACGAGAGCCTTTGGCTTTCGCGCTTTTGTCACGTGCGGTGAAGAGTAGTTTCATTTTTTTCTGTGCAGTTACTTGTGTACCGGTAATAACATATAAAACGTGTGCAAACATAGTTATTTACAAGCCGCGTTGGTACTCGCGGTTTTTTATTCGACGATCATGACAGCTTTTTTTTGCGCGCGAGTGACGCGAGGCGTCGTGCTCTTCGTCGCCTTGAACACGTCGCTCACTCTACCGCCGCGTTTCCTCTTCTTGCCTCCACCACTCGATCGAACGATCTCGATGTTATCAAACCTGAGCTTCAACGGCGTCGCGTCGGGCGTTTTCTCGACTACTGAACGCGTTCCAAAGTTTGGTTTCAAAGGCGCCGCCAACAGAGCATCTAATCGCGCCCCGTCGGGACTCTCCGCCGTCAATCGCGGCGTCCGCGGCGTCGTCGCCGCCGATCGAAGCGCGTTCGACATCGGCGTCGCAAACGCAAAGTGCCCCGGCGTCTCTTGCCCACTGTTTAGCCGCGCCACGTCTCGTCCCTCCGACGCCACGCTCTTGCTCGACGACGTCGTCGCGCTCCGCCTCAGCCTCGTCGTCGCCTGATCCGACTCGTTGCTGTTATCCCCGATACCTCCGCCCAAAATGTTCGTGCTCGCGCTCGCGTGCGAACCCGTCGAACACCGTCGTCGCAACCAATACTTGGTCGTGCGTCCGCGCGCGGCGCCAGCGTCGCAGATCTCATCGCAGTTCTCATCGTCTTCGAACGCGCGCGTCACCAAACACGCGGGCGCCATGCGCACCGTTCGCTCGACGAACGAAGGGATCGATCGAGAACGCGGCGCGGTGCCGTCGAGTCGCGCGCGAGTCTCGCGCGAGTCCGCGGTGTGCCGACGCGTCGAGTCGCACCGACACGCATTCGCGTTGACAACAAATTTGGCGCGAAAACAACGACGAGTCACGACTCGCCGAGTACCCCACTCTCGTTCGTTCTTTCCCGGGGAGTTCGCGACGCGACGACCGACGGTTTAAAAGGAGTCGACACACGCGCGCGCGCGACGACGACGACGAGCGATGCGAGCGACGACGACGACGACCGTGAAGACGACGATGACGATGACGCGACGACAACCGAGAGCGACGTCGACGCGTCTCGCCGCGTGGACTCGAAAAGACGACGACGAAATATGGGACGAGGACGAGCGTCGGCGCATAGAGGAGAATAAACGGTGGCGGCGCACGGATCCGCCCGAGAACGCGTGGGACATCGATAAAGAGCGAGACGCGTTGATGTATAAGCGCGAGTCGCTCGAGTCGTTGCTTCGGTTGGAGTACACGCCGGAGGAAGGAAAGGACGGCGACGCCGAGGAGACGAAGACGACGCGCGACGCCGAGGACGACGACGCGTGAGTGTGGTCGATGCGGACGCGGCTGTGCGCGTGGAGCGTATATATGTTGTTGTACGTACTTGTACTGTGTACTGTATCTAATCGCTATCCTACCGTGTAATTTTTACCTCCTACTCGCGAGTCAACGCGTCGACGACGTCGTCCAGTAACAGTTTTTCGCCGACGCGCACCTCGAGCGCCATCGCCTCGCGTCGTCGCTCGTATCCTCCGTCGAGCGCGTCTCGAAGAAGCGTTTCGTCCTCCTCGATCGTCGTCGCTCGACGTTTCTCACGTTCGGCGCGACAGACGTCGGCGAGGAGCGCGCGCGCGCGCATCGCGTGCGCGTCGTCCGCGGCGACGTCGAGCGTCGTCGGCGCGGGTGCGTCGGGATCGAGCGTCAACGCGCGCGCCGCGCGCCAGCAATCCTCGGGCAAGCACTCAAGTCCGCGTAGTGCGGCTTTATACACCCCGGCGACGTTTGAAATCTCATACGTCAAACTCTTCCGAACGCCGAAACGTTCGAAAACGCCGTCGAGAAACGCGCGCGTCTTCGCGGTCGCCGCCTCGTACGCCGACGTCAACGACACGTCCATCGCGTGCGATCCGATCCCTTTTGCGCGTTCGCCGTGGTACACGAATCCAAACTCTAATAAAGCCCCACCGGAGGCGTGATCGGCGTAATCGTGAAAGATTTCTTCGCCCGCGCCGACGCCGCCGACGCCCGCGCGAAGCGTAATCTGCGTCTCGCGTTCGTCGTCAAACGTCTCGTCGTCGCGCGTCTCGTCGTCTTCGTCGTCCTCGTCCTCTTCGTCGTACCCGAGCGCTTCGACGACGCACTTCTCCGCATCTCTCGCCGAGTTATACAGATCCAATCCCGGCAACAGCGCCATACAACCCACGTCCGGAAGCGAGTACGCGCGAGACATGACGGTGGCGTACGCCCATTTAAAAAACGCTTCGTCGACGTCGCCGAACGCCTCCGGACACGCTTCCGCGATCGCCGGAAACAACGCGTCGTACTCCCGTCTCACCAACCGTCGTCGCATCACCGCGCGCTCGCGAAGCGCGCTTCCCTGCAACACCTCCAACTCGGCGTCCGACCACGCGAGCAACGAATCGACGACGCGCGGCAACGCGTCCGCGTACGCGCGCCACCTCGCGTCCCGCCCACCCCGCATCTGATGAATCAACGCCAACGCCAACGTTGACGTCGATGTGCTATCCAGAGGATACTCGTGATCGCTCTCGATGATTCCCGCGAGCGCGTCCTCCGCGCGAGACGCTCGCATCGCGCGACCGACGTCGGCGAGCGGTCCCGCGTCTCTCGCGCACTCTCGCGTCGTCATCGCCATCGGTCCACCGTCGAGCGTCGAACGCATGGGAAGCGTGAACACCACCTATAACGCGTCAATCACGTCCTCGTCAGTCGGTTCGGTCGATGAAAGACGACGCGTTCGTCTTCGCACCTCGCCCTCGTCCAAGTCTCTCGTCGCGACGCCGCCGACGCCGCGCGCGATCGACCTCGCGAACGTCGTCGTCTCCCCTCCCCGCGCCATCGCGCCGTGCGCGCGAAGCCACGCCGTGAGCGCGGCGACCGCGATGGCGGGATCGACGCTCGGCGGCGACGCGGACGACGTCGAGGGCGCGCGACGACGACGTCGGTCGGTGGTGGTGAACCGGCGTTTCGTCTCGTCGCGTCCCGCGCGCGCGTCGTCGCGACGTGACGCCGACGCGCGCGCGCGCGAGACGGTGACACATCGCGACATCGATCGTCGCGCGGGACGCGACGCGACGAGACGCGCGAGGCGATGCGCGACGACGGCGGATTCGATGACGACGGGCATCTCGTCGTCGTCGTCCGCGCGTCAGAGTGTCGCTCGCGGTGCGTCGTCCGCGCGTCTCGCCCGCGCGTCGCCGACGGAGGAATGACGCGAATGGTGCGCGTCGCGCGTCGCCTCTCGCGCGCGCGCGCGACGACGGCGTCGGCGTCGGCGGCGGTGACGGCGCGCGACGCGTCGCAAACCTTTTCCACCGCGCGCGAATCCGACGGCGACGGCGACGGCGACGACGCGTCGGCGTCGCGAGAGGCGACGATGTCGTCGTCGACCGCGTCGTCACCGTCTCGCGACGGGCGCGCGACCGCGAAGGCGACCGCGGAGACGACCGCGGACGCGAGGTCGACGACGTCGACCGATCCCTCTGGAAAGATGAAGACGAAGACGAAGACGATGGGTGACGATTTGCGCGCGTACGCGGCGTCCGTCGGGCGAACGATGCGCGAGACGGCGGCGAAGAGCGGCGTGGACGTGGACGCGGTGGATGCGGCGGCGAGAGAGGCGGCGAGAAGGGCGCGGGAGGCGGCGGGGACGGAGCGCGCGGCGGGGACGGGGGCGCGGGGAGGGAAAAAGTCGTGGATGTCGCCGAGCGGATTCGCCGCCATGGCGGTGGATGCGGTGAAGGAGGAGTATCGATTGGCGATGATGGATCCCGGAGACGCGGCGGTGGAGCGGCGGAAGGCGAAGGGCTACGATGAGGCTACGTACGAGCCGTACGACGGGACGACGGCGGTGGCGACGACGGCGGCGCCGAAACCGTCGGCGTTCGGAAAGCTTTGGGGCGGGGTGAAGAGTAAGCTCGGCATCTCAAGCGCGATGGATAAATTGGAGGGGTTGAAGAAGACGGCCCCGTACGCGAAAGGGGCGGAATTGGCGGAGGATATGAGAGAACGGTGGGAGACGAGCGACTCGCCCATGGTGCATCGCATTCAAGACTTTCAAGATTCTCTCTTCACCGAGACGGAACAGGGCGAAGCGTATCGCTTGATTCGTCAGCGCGACCCGATGTTTAACATGAGCGATTTCATGGCTGAGGTTCGGCGAGACATTCCGAAAGTGTTGGGGGCGTATCTGAAGGGGGACGTCGACGCGCTCAAGGAGACCAACATCTCCAAGGAGATGCTCGAGCGGTTATCCGGTCAGATGAACCTGTGGAAACACGAGGGACAATTCGTCGATCCGAGAATTTTAGACCTAAGCGAAGTGGAGCTCATGGAGGTGCGAATGATGGAGAACGAACCCCTCGTCGTGCTCACGTTTAGTTGCCAGCAAATCAACTGCGTGCGCGACAAATCCGGCGCCATCGTCGAGGGCGGCGAGGACGATATTCAATCCGTTCATTATCTCTGGGCGATGCAACTCATCGATAAGAAGTTTACGACCGCAGACGGTCGAGAGTACACGAAGCCGACGTGGGCTTTGAGAGAGCTCGTCCTCCGCGGGATGATGGCTGTCGCCGCGTAAATCCATTGAGCGTCGCCCGTAGTCGAGCCAAGGCGGATGCGAAAAGAAGTTTTAATGAAAAATGCGATGCAGTTTCGTTCGTAGTCATGTCTCTCTAAACATGAGGTTCTTATCACAAAATTAAACAAGCAATCGAGCGCACGTTGTGTGTACCGTGTGTCGACGGCACCGCTCGAGAAACTACAGCGTGGCGGTTAGTTTTCCTTTTGAAGCGAGCGCCTTTATTCAGGACTGATGATGAGCTTCAAATTGAGGCTTCGTTCAAACTTCGTGGGCCGGACGGCGTGAACCAGGAAGGCATCTTCATCGTTACCGATGTTGCGGCCGTCGTGGAAGATTTGCTGGAACTGCGGCTTGAGTTGACCCTTCGTGTTCGCGGCGACGAGCTTTCGCAAAGTCTTGATGGTGGAGTTGAAGGGCACCGTGATGGGCGCGTTCGCGACGAACTTGTCGTCGGCCGTGAAAATTTCCAGGGCGCACTCGATCGGGGGCTTGCGCTCCCAGTGTTGCGGCTGGGTACGCGGCTTCTTTTGCGTCTTGCGCTCGCCCACCTTGGGCGGACGACCGCGCTTCTTTGCACCGCCGTTCATGGCCGCTCTGGGCTCGGACGGATCGCGCGGCTTCGCACCGTTCACGCGCAGACCGACACGACCGGGAGAGATCTTCACAAACGCCGCATCTTGGCTCACGCACACGTTGATCGTCGTCTTCGGCTGCTTGCACGTGCTCCAATCCCGCAGACCCAACCGTTGTGATTCGTCGACTATCTCTTGCAACGTCATGCCCTCAGCCCCACTGTCTTTCAACACTTGAAACGCCACCGCCTTGGTCGTCTTACCCGTGAATCGAATTTCCAATTCCTTCATCGTCTCGTTCTCGTCGTAAGGTTTACTCTTCGCCTTGGGCGCCCCTTTCGCGGTCGCCTTCGCCTTCTTCTTCGTTTTCTCCGGCGGCGCCAACCACGTCAACTCGCCCTCCGTGAGATCCACCTCCGTGACACCGTCGCTGCCTTTCGGCGCGTTATCCCACTTCACCGTGTGATGATTAGAATCGGCGTCGTACTTTTGCACGATCCCTTTGAACTGCTTCCTCATCGCCGGCCAGTACAAGCTCAGGTACCAACCGATTGAATCAGCCGCCGAGGCGGGTTGTAAAGCTACACCACACCGCGCGTCGCGCTCGCGTCAGTCTCTCGCACGCACACACACGCATTCTCTCCACCACCGTCTCCACGCCTCCCGAGCGCGTTCGCGTCCCACGCACATCCACGCGCTCGTCGTCCTCGCGCGCGCGCCCGCTTTGCATTCAAAATCGCGTCATTCAACCACATGTCCGAAATCTCCGCCCACCCATCGTCCCGCGCGCGCGCCTCCCGCACCGCGTCCACCGACCCCGCGGGCGACTCCACACCTCGACCATCATCCCCTCGCCCCGTTCCCCGTCCGCACCCTCCAAGTCGCTATCGCGCACGTCGCGCACGCACCGCTCATCGTCGAATTCGACCGTTCCAACGTCTCTCGCGCGTCCTCGCGCGAATCCAATCAGATTCCCACGCGCGGTCGCTCGCGTCGACGCGCGTCCGTCGTCGCTCGATCGTCGCTCGATCGATCGATAGATCCGCGCCGATCGCCAAGTCGCACGTCGCGAAGTCGCGCGTTCGTCGCGCACGACGGCGAGCGCGCGCGCGTTGATAATTAATTCTCACCCGCCGAGCGTCTAGGTCTCCGATGTGCGAATGTACGACGTTCGCGATCGGGTTTTGTGTGTGTTGACTATCTTTCTTTCACGCGTGTTGACGGCGCGTGAACGCCATGTGGGATTCGTCATGGGAGGGGAGTGGGTCGATCGAGGAATGAGGACTCGTGAGAGATATCCACATGGGTATATACGTTTCTCGGACGTTTCGTGTGTACTTTGAGAAAGTGCGTGGGAAGAGATGTGTGCGGTGCGGTGGTTCGTGCGTTCGGTCGTCGCGCGCGAGACGGCGACGCGCGTGGACGTCGGTGGATGGCGACGCGCGCGGCGCGACGCGCGGCGTCGTCTCTGGCGTCGTCTCCGGCGTCGTCTTCGACGTCGGTCGAGCGCGCGCGATGCGGGTTGGACGGCGGTGTGGACGCGACCGACGCGCGCGCGGCGTCGCGGTGGAGAACGGTCGAGCGCGCGCGGCGTGGATTCGCGTCGACGAGCGCGCGCGCGCGCGGCGTCGAGCGCGACGCGTCGACGGTGGTCGCTCCGCCTCGCGCGTTTCGCGCGGCGACGTTCGAGGTGGACGAGCGCGGCGCGAGGGCGGCGTTGGGACGGTGGTTGCGCGCGCGCGCGACGCGGCCGCTCTCGGTGCGAGGCGCGCGAGGCCGCGAGCGCGATGGACCGACGTTTCGTGCGGTGTACGCGCCGTATTGGGTGTTTGATGTCTTCGCGGAGACCGCGTGCGAGGGTGCGGTGGAGGTGGAGGGGAATTGGGTGCGAAGCGGTACGGCGGCGAGCGCGGCGCGTTTCGACGGTTCGAGGACGGCGAGCCAAATTTGCGCGAGTTTCGCGCATAGAAGGGATTTCGTGGACGCGTTTCGACCGGGTGCGCACGTGGATTTCGAGTCCGAGAGTGGGGTGATGACGAGCGTGGACGAACTGCGGACGCCGCGGACGCCGAGCGCGGTGACCATCGAACCCTTTGACATGCGACGGAGCATGGCGCTGTCGCTCGCCAACGCGCGCATGCGCGCCGCCGTCCGCGAAGAGGCGCGAGAGGCGCTGTTGGCGAAGATTAAGAATGGTACGTCCACCAGAGACATCGTCGTGGAGTTTAACACGCTCAAGAGACGCGTGGAGGCGGTGTATCATCCGATGTGGTGCGTCGAGTTCGCGCACGGGTCCATCGTCGACGAGGCGACGAATAAAATCATCCAACAACCGCGGGAAGCCATCATCTGCGGCGTCACAGGCGAGGTCGTGAGCGATGAGTTGGTGTGTGAACACAAGGCGCGCGCGCTAGCGTTCAGCGCCGTCGCGCTTCCCGCGGCGTTGGCTGCGTACGCGTGGCCGGAGAGCGCGCTTCTCTTTCTCGGCCAAGGCGCGGTGGCGTCGACGATGGCGGCGGCGAGCGCGGCGGTGCTCGCTCGACAATTACCCAAAATGCAGCGAGACAAGGAGGACGCCGCGCGCATGGTAGACGAAGAGCGCGCGTTCGCCCGCGCGACGCGTTCGGTGGGGAACACGGAGTGGATGGATGAGGGCGTGCAGAGACGTCGAGACGACGCCGAGTGGCGACGATGGAAAGAGACGGATAAATTACACTGGGTCCCCGCCAATCGTCGGTCGTGGGCGTACAGCATACTCGAGACGCAGGTGTTCCGATTTCGCGAGCGTCAAGAGGCGAGACACGAGATGGAGGAGCGCGCCGCCCGCGCCGACGAAGCGGCGAGACGCGAGGCGGCGAACCAGTCTCGGCGCGGCGCGCGCGACGGCGAACGTCGAGGCGCGCCGACGGGTCGACATCCGGGATTCTCTCGCGACGTGCACGGATTTTACAAAATCTTACGTCTCGAGACGAAACTCGCCGACGCCACGTGCGAGGAAATCAAGCGCGCGTTCCGTCTCGTCGCTCTCGAGACGCACCCGGACAAGGTCGTCGGCGACGCCGCCGCCAAGACGCGCGCCGCCGAGCGGTTTCACCGCGCGCAAAAGGCGTACGCCACGCTCGGCGACAAGGACAAGCGCGTCGCGTACGATAGAATGTAATATAGTACTCTAGCCGTAGCACCGTCGGAGAAAGAAGCCGGCCGCGTCGCGTCTTTTTTTGTTCTCGTCTCGGCGGATTCTTTCATCTTTTCCCACATCACCCAAGCGTCACTCGACGGTCGTCATGCGGAGCGCCGCCGGCGCGTCGACGTCGATGGCGACGTCGATGGCGTCGATGGCGTCCTCCTCCTCCGTGCGCGCGTCTCGCGCGCGCGCGTCGAGTCGCGCGGTGACGTCCGCGTTCGACGACGAGGACGTCGACGTCCCTCTCGCGAGAGATCTCCGTCGCGAGCGCGCCGGACCGTCGACGCGACCGCCGACGCGTCGCGACGGTCCGCTCGAGCGTGTCTTTCTTCGCGCGTTCACCGACGTCATGCGTCGCGAGCTCGACGGCGACGACGCCGTCGCGAGCGCGGGGACGTACGACGAGACGCGGGACGCGTGTCTACGACTCGTGCGCGAGAGCGGTGACGCGCGCGAGACTCGCGCGAGAGGGTTGCGGATATTGCAAAACTGCGCCCCGGAGTGGTTTCCTCGCGCGTTCGGTTTTTTTCTGTCGCTGTTCCCGTCGTGGTTCGCGGCGAGACACGCGGCGGCGGTGACGCCGTTCGTGTTGCCGTGGTTGGTCGGAGACGCCGAGGTGAACAACGTGCCCGTGGACGGGAGCGTCGCGTTGGACGACGGGCGAGAGGTGTCGACGAGCGTGTTCGCGGCGGCGATGAAGGCGCCGAAAGCGCCGGCGGGGTATAAACAGGGCGTATTGTTGAAGCGGTGTCGCGTCTTGGAGGAAACCGGTTGCGCTGCGGTGTGCGCCAACGTGTGTAAGCACCCGACGCAAAAGTTTTTCACGGAAGAGATTGGATTACCCGTGACGCTGACGCCGAATTACGAGACGTTCGAGTGTCAGTTTTCGTACGGAGCGACGCCTCCGGACGCGGCGGATGACGTCGCGTTTTCGACGCCATGCTTTCGACAGTGTCCCGCCAGCGAGACGCTTCGAGACGAATCGTGCGGAAACTTAAAGGATTGTTAGCATTAGCCCGCGCGCTTACTCATTCATTGATTTTTTAATGCATTCTTTGCTTCGCTTCGCTCGCCGCAATGCGCGCGGTCTGTCTCGCGAGCGCGCCTTGACGAAATTGTTTGCGCCACCGAGGACGAACCTCACACCTCGCCTCTACGAAATCATGCTCGCGCGTCTTCTGCTCTTGTTCGCCCTTGCCGTCGGCGTCCACGCCGATGATTCTCAATTCACCGCCAACGTGCACGTCGACGTCGACGTGCGAGTGCTCACCGCCGACGACCACGACGCCTCAAAGGCGAGCTCGTTGCTCGTGTATTTACATGGATTCTGTCTCGACGACGACGCACAACAGACGCTCGAACTCTCATCCATGCGAACCGTGCCGGCATCGAGAAATCGGCTGGGAATGACGAGACGACGTCAGCAACGACTCGTGCAGACGGGGCTTCGCGAAGCGGCGTTGGCGGAGGACATGGTCTACGTCGCCCCGCAAGCGCCAAGAACGACGGACGAGTGCGTACTCTGTCATCTTCATAATGATTCTCCAAATTCGCAGGACAGACTCTTCGCGAGCTGGATCATGGGGATTCTCGATCGAGACAGTCCGTCGTTTCAATGCAGAGCTTGGGACGGTTCAGACGCCGTCGCGCTAGCCGAGGTCGCGGCGAAAGATTCTCGTGACGTCGATTATGTCCTCGAGGTCATCGAAGAGGCCAAGAAAAAATTCAACATTGATGACGACAGAGTTTACGTCGTCGGCGTCGCCACCGGGGGATTCATGGCGACTCGTCTCGCGTGTGAACATCCCGACGCGTTTCGCGGCGTCGTTTCGATCGCCGGTGGTACGTTCGCCGACTCCGAGCGATGCCGCCCGCCGCGAGGCGAGCGCACGTCTGTGCTCGTGGTGCACGGTACCGACGACCACACGGTGCCGATAAAAGGCGGCGTCAACTCTCGCGGCGTCGCCTTCCCGTCAGCCGATGAGTCGTTCAAGACACTCGGCGAGGCGATGGGGTGTTCCAACGTCGTTACAAAAGAGGACGGCGAGCCGCTTCCTGCGGATCCGCCGGGACTCGACGTCGCCGTGGAGAAGCGTAAATTCGCGTCGTGCGACGACGGCGTGTTGGTCGAGCAGTGGAAAATTATCGGCGTCGATCACTTCATGGAACGTCCGACGAGCGAGCGACTCTTTGAGAACGTCGTCGCGTGGCTCGGCGCGTTGCGTTGAACTGTTGCGCTACATAAAATACAAAATGAATCTACATACGCTTTGCCGCGCTCATTGCCCTGCCGTGCTAATCAACCGACGAGCGCTACCTCCTCGTCGGATTCATCATACGTTTGACGATAGCGTGTAACTGCAAGTTTAACTTCATTCACGCGACGCACGTCCCCCTCCGTCACCGTGATAACGACTGAACGTCGAGCGCCGTCGACTTCGATACCGTCTGAGTCCGTGTCGCCTTCGTCGGTGGACTCAGCATCCTCGTCCTCGACGAACGCAAAGTTCGTCGTGATGGAAGCGCCAACTTCTGGAATAGACCCGAAGAGATCGCACACGAAACCACCCACGGTTTCGTACAACGGCGACTCTGGAATGTCGAGCGAAAGCTCCTCGGCCAACTTCCACAGCGACGCGCGAGTGTCGACCAAATATTCCCCGGGCGCCACTTCGCGAATGAATGGCGTCGCGTCTTGTTCATCTTCGTCTGCGTTTGCTTTTTCATCATCTTGTTCGTCGTAGATTTCACCGACGATTTCCTCTACGCAATCTTCGAGCGTGGCGATACCCACCGTACCACCGAATTCGTTCACGACAACGCACATGTGCGTCTTGCGTGACATGAGCTCGCGAAGAAGTTTGCTCACTGACATGCTCTCTGGAACGAAATAGGTATCGCGAAACATGACATCGGAGACAACCTTCTCCTCGTAATCGATGGAACAAATGTTGAGCTCGCGTTCAATTCCGAGGAGCATGACAGTGTTCGCTCGCATGATGCCCACGATGTTGTCGACTCGATCCTCCCACACCGGCACGCGCGAATACTTGTGTTCCATCCATTCCTTGCGGAATTCAGACAGTTTCGCGGTGGACTCGACACCGTGCACGCGAACCAACGGCGTCATGACGTCTCGCACGACTGTCTCTTCCAAATCGAGCACGTTTTGAATCATCTCCTTCTCGGCGCTCTCCACCTCGCCGCTCTTCGTGGCGCCGGCGAGCACGAGCTTCAACTCTTCTTCGCTCACGAAGGGCTCTGAGGATGTCTTCAAGCCGAACACGGCGAACATGCCGTTGACGAGAATCTGGCACGTTCTACCGAGCGGATAGAGGATGAGCGACAACCAAAAGATGGGCTTGGCGATGAATCTCGCCACCACCGTCGCGTGCTGCACGGCGACGCTCTTCGGCGCGATCTCCGTGAACACGAGCATGACTACGGTGAGCGCCGCCGTGACGATCGTCGTCGCCCCTTCACCGTACATTCGAAGCGCCGCCTCGGTGATGAGCGCGGTGGCCATGATTCCCGAAAACGTCGTCCCGATCAAAATCGTCGTGAGAAATCGCGTCACGTCTTTTCGCATGACGTTGAAGACGCCACTCGAAGAATTCTCTTGATCAGCCAGCTCGCGCACTTTCCACGGGTACAGCGTCGTGATGGACGTCTCCGCTAACGAAAAAAACGCCGACGCCACCAAAAGCGCGCCCGAGGTGACGATCATGGATCCGACCGCGTCCGTCGCCGCCGCCGTTTTCGCGGTCGCCGCCGCGCGCGCGGCGAACGTCACCGCCGAGGTCACCACCACGAGCGCCACGGCCACCGAACGCGCCGCGATCCGCGCGCTTTTCGCATCCGCCGAGCCGTCGCCACCGTCGCCTCTTCGCGCGGCGCGCGCGACGACCGACGCGCGCGTCTCGCCCGACGCGCGCGCGCCGCCCGCACCGAACGGCGCCGCGATCATCGCACCGCGCGAGCGTTCACCGTCGCGCATCGTCGCGCCGACGCGCGCGCCTGCGACGTCGCGCATCGGTCGCCGCGCCACCGTCTTCATTCGCGTCGTTCCGCGCGCTTTAATCCCGCCGCGCGCGCGTCTATCCACGCGCGCGACGCTCGCGATGCCGCGCGGCGTCAATGTGAGTCTGTGCATATCGCTCGGCGCGCGCGCGCGCGTGACGCGTCGTCCGCGAGTGCGTGTGTGCGGATTCGTGCGAGGGTGAGGTTTCAGGTTATCGAGAGAGGCGGCGACGACGACGACGTGGGAAGAAACGATGCGTCGGCTAGGCTTCATTCGCGCGGTTACATCACCCGTCGGTGGGTGCGGTGGTTTCTATGGCTACATCATCGTGATCGGTGCGCGTGCGCGCCTGGCGACGCGCGTGGACCTCTTCGCTAATCTCGTTGAGCGCTCGAAGCGCCGCGTCGTAGCGCGCCTTGGCTTGGCGCACGGAGAGTTTGAGCTCTCGCACGCGCTCCTCGGCGTCTTCGCACTCTCTCTCGCCCTGGGCCTTGGCGTTAAAATATGGTAGCGCTTTTTTCACCGCACCGCGTCGCGAGCGCTCGAGACCGGCAGCCTCGGCGGTGGCTTCGACGGCGCGGCGCGTGTTGCGCTCGTGCACCTCGCTCGCGCGCGCCTTCATGGCGGCGGTCTCCGTCACTTCGCGCATGGTTTCGGCGCACGCCTCCATGAGATCGATGTTCACTTTCCCACTGCTCGCGACGAGATCGCGTTCCAGCGCGTCGTTTCGCTCCTTGGCGCGCTCGTGCGCGTCGTGCGCCGTCTCGTACGCGCGCAACGCCTCGATGCTCCTCGCCTGGTACAGTTGCGCCAACGCTCTCTTGTGAAACACCGGCACCGCCGTCATGACGCTCGACGATAATTTCTTCGTCACCGCTTCTAATCTATCTTTCGCCATCTGCTGCGCGCGCCCGCGCGCTTTTCTCGCCTGTTGCAAGTCGTTTTCGAGCGCGTTGCACTCCGTCATGGAATCGTTGAGCTCGTTGAGCGCGTCGCCGACTCTCGGGTCCACCTCCTCCGCCACCTCCAGATCCGTGTCCTGTTCGTATAAAGAATCGTTCCCGACGTCGTCCTCGCGCGCGTCTCTCCCACCGTCCGACCTCGCCGACGTCGATTCCACATCCGTCGTCGCGTTGGCCGACGTCGTCGTCGCGGCGTCGAATTTCACCCTCAGAAACGACTCCACCGTCAGCTCCGCCTCCTCGTCCAGCGCGTCCAACCGTTCGACGAGCGCCTGCGTCTCCGGCGACGTCGTCCGCGCGCATTCGCGCTCGACCTCGACGCCACCATCGCGTTCGTCGCCACCGTCACCGGTTGAGCCACCAACCAACGGCGTCGAATTCGTCGCGCCCACCTCCCCCCACCCTCCTTGCCGCGACGTCTCCGGCGCATCCATCGCGCGGAACGCGTCGGGGCTATTATCCAGCGCCTTTCCGCGCCGTCTGCGGCACCACCGCGACGTCGCCGACACCGCGCGACGCCGACTCACGATCCGTTCCCACCTCGCCCGTCATTCGCCGTCGCGACGCCCCATGGGGACGACGCGCGCATTCGTCCCCCGCGCGCCGTGTGCGACGCGTCTCGCGCCTCGACGCGCGGGGACGCGGCGCGTAAAAAAGTCCCACGGCGCGCGCGCGAGACGAGAGACGCGACGCACGACGGCGCGCGCGACGACAGATGAAGAAATATCCGAAACGACCTCGAGTCGGGACGACGACACGTTCAGCGCGCTCGCGAGCGTGCTGGGGGAATCCGTGGACGAGGAGACGCGCGAGGAGGAGGACACGGTCGAGACGACCGGTGCGGTGACGCGCGAGACGATCGAGGACGCGTCGGCGCCGAGAAAGATGACGGTGAAGCTGGAGGGTCGACGCGCGCCCGCGGCGGCTCGGCGCGCGAGTGGCGACGACGCGTCGTCCGCGCGCGAGGAGGACGGTGACGAGACGGACGACGAGACGTCGTCGACTCAGAAGATGTGGCGCGAGTTTTTATCGCTACTCGTCGCCGTGGGCGGGGTGAAAGGGACGGTGGCGGTGTGCGCGGCGGCGCTGTGCGGCGGGAGCGCGTTTGGAGAATTCGGGGATTTCGTCGAGGGCGCGGGCGAGGCGATGGAACCGGGCGCGCAGGTGCTCCTGGGGTTGGCGCTCGCGACGCCGACGATGCTGTACGACGCCGTCGTGATGGGGGTCGATTGGACCGAGCGCGCCGAGGCGATGAACGATCGAGAAGGGACGGAGAAACCATCCGCGCCGCCGCTCGAGGCGTACCTCGAACCGATGGCCAAGTATCAACAGGAGGAGACGCTGAGCAATCCGTGCAAGAGCATGCCGCCGTGGATGGACGCCACGGTGGCGCTCGCGGCGAGAGTCGCGGATGAGATGCTCGAACGCGGTGTCGTGCTCGGACTCACGGCGAAGTGGCTGGCTGATCGAGCGGTGAACGCGGGGGTGGAACCCGTCGACGCGACGACGCCGTGTCAACTCTTCGCGGCGGCGTGCGTGTACGCGGCGTTGGAGATTCGTTTGCGTCGCGCGCGAGAGCAAACGCGCGTGCAGGCGTTTCGAGTAGAACGGAATCCCGTGACTGGGAAACAAAAGCTCGTGCCGGTGAGCGCGGATGAGATGCGCGAAGACGGCGGAGGCGCCGGGACGCGCGGCGGTCCGTTGGCGCGCGCGCGCGCGTGGTTGGCCAAGCGTCAAGCCGTGGACGTCGTCGAATCGCGTACGTCGCCCGTCGCAGCGGCGGAAACGCGCGCGTTCGATAATATATTGCGCGGGAAGAACGTCAAAGACTTTTTAGACGGAAGTCGAAGTCGACTCTTCTTCGTCACGCAATCCGTCGCTTTCGTCGCCGGCGGAAGCGTCCTCGGCCCCGTCGTCGGAGGTTTCGCGGCCGATTTGTTGTACATCGCGCATCAGCGCACCGCTATGCGTCGATTCATCGATCGCACGCTCGGAGAGGACGCCCCACCCGCGAGTGCGGGTCCACCGGACGCGAAAACCATTCGCGCGGCGCAAACCGCCGCCTTTGGCCAAATGATTCGCCGCAAAAAAGAACGCATGGGCCGAGACGTCATCGACGCCATGCAGCGCGATCCCTCCGTCTCCCGCGACGTCAACGTCCTCTTCCAAGACGTCGTTCGTAAGACGAAATCCGTGAAAAACGTCGACGAAACCTCCGCCGTGGATGAAGTCTTGCTCGCCGTGAGCGATTACGGCGCCGAGCTCGACGCGCGCGGCGAGGGCGAGACGCTCTCCTACGCCGAAAAGATGCGCGGCGCGCTCGAGCGTCTCAGCGCCGCCCTCGACGATTTCGAACGCGACGAAAACGAGAACGAGAACGCCGACGCCGACGATACCGACGACCGATGACGGACGCATCCGTATCCATCCATCCGTAGACGTAGACGCCGCCGTTTCGTCTCCGCCTCGAGCCGACGACCGCGCGCGCGTCGCGCGTCACCCGCCGACGATGTCCAGCGATGTCCACCATCCATCGTCGCACGCGTTCGTTGATTCACATTTTTTGTAAACAAACATTCATTCATCGTGTCACACACACGCGTCACTCGCGTCGTGATCGTCGTCCGCCGCCGCCCGT
>Ga0181573_10000089_pt1 | contig 88246 bp, 52 predicted proteins | sample 101ome_25_FD_148643 | JGI IMG/M metagenome (GOLD analysis project Ga0181573, IMG submission 148643) | Coastal salt marsh microbial communities from the Groves Creek Marsh, Skidaway Island, Georgia - 101409BT metaG (spades assembly) | ecosystem: Environmental > Aquatic > Marine > Intertidal zone...
TCCATCCATCCATCCATCCATCCATCCATCCATCCATCCATCCATCCATCCATCCATCCATCCATCCATCCATCCATCCATCCATCCATCCATCCATCCATCCATCCATCCATCCATCCATCCATCCCCATACAGAATTTCTACGTTTACCGGCACCCGCGAGATGGCTGGACGATGCTCCCATGGGACCTCGAGGGCTCATTCGCCATCTCCCGGGGGCTTGGAGGGCAGCCGGCACCCGATTACTGCGTGGAGGTGTGCGAGCAGTGGACGTCTCCTCTGGCGTGCGACTCGGACCACCCGCAGGACATTGCTCTGGACCCCAACAGCTACAGCGCCGAGCTTCTCCGGCTGGGCGCCCAGGCCCAGGCGGCCAAGGCCTCGGCCGACGGCTTCGCGGGCGGTGGGTTTCCCGCCCCGCCCCTCGGTGGATACGTTCCGCCGCCCGACCCGCTCGGGCCCGGTAGGCGCCTCGCCGAGGCGACGTGGGACGAGTTGGTCGCCGCCTCCACAACAGCCCACGCTCTCGCGTCTGTCGACCGCTACGCCCCCGCCGGCGTGGCAGGGTCGGGAGGAGGGGGGACCGATGCCGACGAAGACCTTACCCTCCGCGGCGCGTCGCCAGTTGGTCCCGCTGGCACCTATAACCACCTTATCGACGCCCTGCTGGACGTTCCGCTGACCCGTTCCCTGTACCTGCGCCGTCTGCGCACATTGTCGGACCGGTGGCTCGCGGGGGGGCGCCTGCGGGACGCCGTGGTGAACCTCTACGGTCGCATCCGCACAGACGCTCTACAGGATGATGCCGTGTGGAAGGGTGGCTCAATCGACGTCGGCGTGCAGCAGCTCCTGACCGAGTGGATTCCGCTACGCACCGCGCAGCTCGGGGTCGAGTACGCGCCCGGGGGCGCGACGCCGCTCCTCCCGAAGTCAGCCTCAGGGGCGCCCTACGGATCAGTCAAGGTCGACGCGGCGGGCAAGGACGGGGACGCTGGTGGGGCTCCGTGGGTTGCCCTCCGGTCGAGCCTGCCCGACGCCGTCGACCTCCAGGGCTGGACATTGTCGGCGGAGTCGGCCGACGTCGGCGCCACGACCGTCGTCTGGCGGGCGCCGCCGGGAAGCGTCCTGCCGGCGGCCGACGTGGCGGCGCCTGGAGCGTCCGACACCCAGCGGGGAGAGCTCGTGATCGCCGAGTCTCTCGCGGCAGTGCGCGGCCGGTCGGCGTCTCCTCGCGGCGACGAGGGCCGCCTCGTCGCGGGCGGGCTGGAGCGCGTCGACGATTTCAACGGTGGCGGAGGGTCAGTCCTCGTTCTCCGGGACGGGAGCGGGAACGAGGTTGGGCGGGAGGGGGAGGCCTCGTCCCCGGAGTCGGAGTCAGGATGATGAATCCGCTCGTTGCTCCCTCCCGCCGCTCGAACCCTCAAAACTCTTTCTCACTCCGTCACCGTGACGGACGCCAGCGCTGGAACCATCCTCGTAGCCGCGACGGCCGGCATCGCTGTCCAGGCGCGGCATCCATCCGCAGCAGGTCCCCGCGCAGGAGGGCGGCTACGGCGCCCTGGGAGCCGTCGAGGCCGTCGGCGCCTCGCTCTCCGACCTTTCCGCTGCGCGACATCGAGGCGCTGCCTCTCGAGTCGCGCAGGATCAGCGCGAGAAGCTCCACGGCAACCACGAGTCCAGGGCCCGGTCGGTCAAACAGAGCGGCGGCGGCGCCGTCGAGGGCGAAGACGCACGACGCGTGCACCGCCGGGAGGCGCCAAAAGCCTCTTCTCGACGCGAGGGACTCGAGCCCGTCCAGGGCCGAGGGAGGCGGACGCGGGGTGCGGGACGACCCGTCGGATCCGGTGCCGTCGAGGTCGGGCAAGGACCGGCGGTCGCCGGGGGGGAATGCGGAGGCGTCGCCGCCGAGGGCATCGGCGTCGTCATCCCCCGCTGCGCCGGCGTCGCCACCCCCTCCACCGTCGCCGCGCAACTCCGTCGGGGCGGGTCGCCGCGCAAGGATCACGATGACCTCGGGCTCAAAGTCGAGAACGTCCTCCCAGGCCGCGGGGCACGAGGGCGCAGCGAGACCCTCCCGGTGCGCGGCCCCGGGCCCCGCCCACCCGGGGCCCGTCCGCGTGGGGCGACTGCGCCGCGTCGGGGGAGCCTTTGCCGAGGAGGAGAGGGGGGCGTCCGTCGCGGCGTCGGCACGGAGCCACCGGTCGGGGTCGGTACCCGGGAAGGCGTCTCCTCCCGCGAGGCGGACGACCTCGGCACGCCACTCGCCCCCGGCCACGGGACCGTCGGGTGCCCTGGACCTGGCGGGGGCCGCGGCGGCGCCGAACGGGGACCGCCCCCCGGGCGACCGGCCGCCGTCGTCAATGGCCGTCGACCCGTCGCCGCTCCTACCCCCCGACTGGGGACGAGAGGACCCCGATCGGACTCCGGCCGTCTGATGAGCCCCCCGCAGCAGGAGGACGCGGAGCGGGCGCGGCGAGAATGGCCCAAGGCCGCGGTCGACGGAGAGGACTGGCGCCCGAAGCCGGGCCATGGAAGCGAGCCGGGCGCGGAGGCGTGCCTCGGCCGCCAACGACACCTCCCACGCCCGCTCCAGCCTCTCCGCGCGGACGGCGGTGGACACATTCGGCGCCTCTGGACCCCCCCGGAGGACGGCGGCGTCGGCCCCGGCGAGAGCCAGGGCCCATCCGGCCCGGCCGATGCAGCACACAGCGTCATGGAGGGTGGGGCCAGGCGCCACCTCGATGAGCACGACCGAGGGAGCGGCGGAGTCGCCGGCGCCTCGGTTGCCGCCTCCATTCCCGCCTCCGGGGCTACCCCCCGGCCACCGCGCCCTCCAGGGGCCGTTCGGAGCGTCGTCCTCCCCTGGCAGCATACCCAGCGCAGCGAGGCCCGCCCGAGTCGCGGAGCATGACCGGAGCGGGGCAACGAGGACGACGGCGGGGGGGGGGCGGAGCCGGGACAGGGCCTGGACATCGACGCGGCGGAGAGGGGGGTGGCCTCGGGCGGAGGCCGAGGCGGAGGCGAGGCAGGCGAGACCGAGGGCCTCGGGGCCCTCTCTCGCGGGCGCGTCACCCCCGGCCCCGCCCCCCCCACCTGACGTGTCGTCGCCGACAAGGGCCCCACTAGCGTCGGCATCGTCCGCAGGGTCCCGGGGGGCGCCCCCACCGCGGCTCCGGGCGCGCGACCTGCCCTCTCCGCGGGGCCGGCCTCGTGACCGGGCCCGGCGCCGAGATGGCTCCGTGAGGGACGAGGGGGCCTCATCGGGCTCCAGGGTACCACCCTCCCCGCACGGAGCCGGGGGAGGTGTCTCCTCGTCCCCCCAGCCGCGGTGCCGGGCAACGACGACGCACCCGCGCGACAGTCGACCGCCGTCGTCAGTCCCCGAGCCCGAGCCGTCGCCGTTGCCCCTCCCAAAGCCCTCGAGCGCCGGCCGCGAGGCAAAGACGCCCGCGGCCTCGGCGGCCCCGGCGGCAGCGCGGCCCGCACTGGACAGGCACTCGTCTGTCGCACCCATCACGCGTTCGCCAAGGCCGAGGGCCAGAAGGGCATCGGTGCCCGCGGGGCAAAGCGAGACGACCGTGAGGGGCGGGGGTGGGCTCGAGAGGGGCACCCTGGCCTGATGGTCGGCGGTGGCGGCCATTCGGGCCACGGCGTCAAGGTCCGAGTGGCTCCGCGATCCGAATGCAGGGAGGGGAGGGGTGCGGGACCGCGCACCGTACCCCCCCATGCCCCCTCCCGCGGCGTTGAAGGCGAGAGAGCTGCCGCGCCGCACCGGCATCCCCGAGGACGCCCCGCCGCCACCCGTCCCCCCCCCGGGCTGGTCCGAGTGGCCCGACATGCCCCACCCGCCGTCCCCACCCCGCGAGTGCCGCGACGAGGCACGTGGCGGAAGGCCACCGGGGACGCCGTGGCCGTCTCCGTAGACGGGGGATCGGCGCGCGTGTCCCGCCTGCGAGTCGGTCCAGATCGACGACACCTCGAGCGCGACGGCGTCCCGTGACGAGAGCCGGCGGTGGCCCCTCGGACCGCCCCTGGCGGCAGCGGCGGTGGCATCGTCCTGCTGCGATGGAGGCGGGGGAGGGGCTTCGAGCCTTCCCCCCCCCCACAACGGTTCGGTGCCCTCGGGCGACTCGTCTGCCGCGGGTGACGCGTCAGCGGCGCCGTCAACGCGCGTCGGGACTGCGGCAGCGGCGGCGGGGGGGTCGCCGTCGCCCTCGCCGTCGGCGGCGTCCACGGCCGCCAAACTGGCGGGTAGTTCGTCGAGTGCCTGAAGGCTCCCCCGACTGCGCTGAAAGTACTGCTGCTGAGCCGATGCCCGAAACAGGGACGCCGGAGACAGCGACCCTCCCAATCCTGCGTCTACGGGGCGGGGCAGCGCCGAGAGCGACGAGCGCACCGGGTGGGGCCGCTTGCTGGCGCCCATGGGGTGGCCGTTGTGGGCTCCGATGCGCTCCGAGCCGCCCCCGCCTCCGCCCGCGAGCGACAGTGAGGACTGCGATGGCGCTACCGCGACTGGAGCGAGGTGGGACGGCCGCGATGGCCTGTCTCTCCCCGGCAGTCCAGCGGTGGCCGCCGCCCCCCCCGGGCCGGCGTGGCCGGACGAAGCACGCGACGACGCGCCATCGCCGCCCGCGGGCCCCCCGCGCGCATCGATCGAGAGGCTCACGGCGCGAGGCGCCGGTCGGATCAGCGACGAGGGGGGCGGCGATGGTGGGAGGGCCTTGAGTTCGGGCCGGGGGGGCTTGGGCGTGGGCTTGGGCGTGGGCTTGGGCTCGGGGCCGGCCTGTCGGGCCTGGGCGGCAAATTCAGCCGCCTGCATCGTCCAGTCCCCGCTCCACTCGCCCTCGGTCAACAGGCGTTCCCCTCCGCTCGCGTCGGTGGGCAGCAGGACGGGGGCTCCGCGGCGCCGTGCCGCGGCGACGGCGGCCGCGAGGGGCCCGCCCGGCTCCCACGACGCTCTCGTGAGGCCACCTCGGCCGTCGGTGAGGGGCGCGAGCGACACGCGGCCTGGCCCCCCGACCACGAGGCCGGACGAGGAGGGGGGTAGGACGGAGTCCTCCCCTTCTCTTGTCACTGAGGGAGAAAAGGGGACGAGGCGGAGGCCCGCAGCCGCGAGCGAGGCCAGCGCCCCGGCGGGGAAACGCCAGTGCTGCGCGTCGAGAGCCACGGCGACGACGGGGGGGGCGAGGACGACGGCGGACCCCCCTGTCGACATAAGAGGGGTCGGAAGAGGAGTCAGCGGCGTCGTCCAGGGGGGAAGTTCGGTAAGGTCGCGGGCGGCGGCGAGGATGGCGTCGACGTCGACGCCCGCGCGGACAAGACGGCCAAGGGCGGCCACGTGGGGGGGGAGTGAGGGAAAGGGGCCGCGCGTGTTGTCCCCCCGGTCAAAGGTGCGGCCGGGGTCGAGAGGAGACGAGAAGGAGTAGGAGGAGGAGGAGGAGGAAGCCCGCCCCGCTCCCCAGACGCGCTCGACGGCAGCGGCGGCGCCGCCCGACGGCCATCGAGCGGTCGCGTCGGGCGCGACGGCCCCGAGGACGACGGGCGCCCCCGCACCAAGGGCAGCCGCGAGGCGCGCAGGGCTGGCGGCGGGCCCGTCGTCGCCGTCCCCGTCGTCATCGTCGACACCCCCCAGCACGAGCCCGACGAGCCGGAGCCCGTCGGCGTCCGCCAGCAACCCCCGGAGCCCCGCGGCCGAGGCCCGCGTGGCGCCACGGACGACGGCGACGCAGGGACACCCGAGGGCGTCCGCGACGGCGGCGGAGGAGAGGCCCGGGTCCCGGCCGGGGGGCTCGTCCAGGAGGTCGGCCCGCGCTTCGACGATCGCGAAATGGGCGGCGGGGCGATCGAAGGCGACGTCGGCGGCGCACGCCTGGCGCACGAGGGCCACGAGCTGCCGCGGACGGAGGGCGGGGCCCGACAGGTCGACGGCGTCCCTGCCCGACGCCTCGGCGAGGAGGGCGAGGTCCTCCTCGCCCTTGGGACTGTGGGACCCGCCGACCTTGAAGGTCTGAACCACGAGGCCGCGGCGCCTGCGGGGGCAGTCGACGGGTCGCGGTCGGAGAGGGAGCCAGACAACACCCTCTTGCGCCGCCTCGGGGGTCGGCATCGTCTTCGGGAACGGTCGGTCAAACAACACGGGGGGACGGGCGCGTCTCTTCCTTCCACCGCTTTCCGCTCACTCTCCTCAACTCGGCAACCAGTCCAATCGCGAAGGCCGTCTTGCCGCATCCGGCCGCGCTGCCCCCGACGAGGAGGACCGCCGGCCCCTCGGCCGGCCCCGTCGGCGGCGGCAAGGCATCCGGGGGGAGCGGCGAGCCTCCCGAGCCGCCCTCTCCGGGGTCCGGCGGCATGTCCAGAACCTTCGACAGCGCCGCGAACGTCGCGAACGTCGCGAACGAGAACGCCACGGGTAGTTCTCCTTTGCCCGCATCGTTCGACGGGGTGCCAAGGCAATCGCCTTCGCCGTCGCCGTCCCCAACGTCGTCCACCGCGCGGCACTCCTCCACGCCGCCGGGGAGACACCGCGCCGAAGCCGGCGCGCGAGGCGAGGCGAACGTCGTAGGGCACTTTCGGCCGAGCGCGACGACGGTCGACGCGCGCCGGCCGAACCGGGACGTCCCGGACGGAGCGCCGCTCCGCTCCCTTCAGCGGCCTCTCTTTCCCGGCGACGAAGACGACGGTGGTCCCGACGGCCGCGGTGGCGCACGACCGCCCCGCCGTCCGCCCCCTCCTCTGCCGTCCGCCCCCTCCTCCGCCCCCCCCCCCGCCCCCCGCGTCTCTCCACCCCAGGGGAGAAGAGATGGACGTCAAGCGGGCGATGGACCGGCTGGGCAAGGACAACCCCACCGTGCGCGCCCTCGTGGTGGTGGCGGCCGACGGGTCCGTCGTGGAGACGTCGGTGTCGCCCGAGCTCGCCAAGTGCTACGCCCAGCACGTGGGCCCGCTGACGGACCTCGCCCGGTCCTTCGTCCGCGACCGCGACCCCCAGGACTCGCTCCGCTTTCTGCGCGTCCGGGCCCGTCGGCACGAGCTGCTCGTCGCGCCCAGCGACGGCTTCTCCCTGGTCGTGGTTCAAGACGTGCCCACGGAAGAGTAGAAAGAAGGCCATTGATTCGAACGAGCGGGAAGAGGCGAGCGCCCCGTCTCCTCCCTCCCTTCTCCTCCCTCCCTCCCTCCCTACCCCTCCTTCTTCCCCGGCGCCGCCGGCGCGAGGACGCCCGCCGCGACGAGCCGCGCCGCCACGTCGGGGAGCGTCGCCCGGAGCGCCGTCTCGACCTTGCCGCCCGCCTCGGCGCCCAGCGGCACCGCGCCCAGCAGCGCGGCGGCGCGCGCGATGCGCCGGCGGGCCTCGGGCACCTCGGCCTCGCCGCCCACCAAACACTCGATCTCGAGGACGGCCGCGCGGCAGGGGGGGCCCGTCGCCGGGACCAGGACCTCGGCCACGTCCGCGTCGAGCCGGACGTCGTCGTCGTCGAGGGGCAGCGTCCAGCTCGTTCGGACCGTTCGCACCACGAGCAGCGGCGCCAGGCCCCGGGCCGTCAGCGCCGCCGCGAGCGCCTCGTCCTCGTCGTCGCCCTCGTCGTCCAGACGCGTCTCGCCGAGCCAGGGCGAGAGCCCCGCGGCCACGGCCGTCGCCCCCTCGAGCTCCTCGAAGACCTGGGTCTCTCCGCCGCTCCGGTCGCCCGCCTCCAGCGGCACCTTCATCTCCCACCGCCGCCGTCCGCCGGCCGCCGACCGGCGCCGCAGCCACACGTCGCGCGTCGTGAGGGGCAGGGCGACCCCGCCCGGGTCCCCGGGCCAGACGTCCCAGTAGGCGTCGGTGATCTCCTCGACGGAGGTGGTCTCCTCCGGGGGGGGGCCCAGAACGCGACGACCGCGCAGCGCGGCGACGCGACGGGCCAGGTCGGGGGGCGGGACGAACTTGCGCTCGACCTCGACCCGCCGGGGGGCGGCCGGCGGCGGGGGGGGCGCCGACGACGGCATCCGGGAAATCGCCGCCGAGGCACCACCGCCGAGGCGGCCGCGCTCGGGTCCGAGAGAACAGAGAACCGGCCGGCTGCCCCGCGAGGCCAGTCTCGGCGCGACGGTAATCGTGGCGTTCCCGTCGCGCCTCGAGCTCGCCAGGTCCCTCTCGTTCGATGGGTCTCGAGGCGCCCCCCCCCGCCCCCTCCCGGGCCGAACTCGCCAAGGCGGTGCGGGACGTGGCCGCCGAGCGCGACGAGGTGGAGCGGAAGATGGCGGAGATCGCCGCCCGACTCGACGGGCCGGGCGGGGCCGGCTTCGAGGGCGAGCAGCAGTAGTCCACCCCAAGAACCAAGCGCGCCGCCCAACCAAGCGCGGTGAAGACGACGGAGCCCATCCCCACATCGTCCCCCCAGCTCCCCTGGTCGACGGCGAGGGCTTCCCTCGGGCCGATGTGGACGTGGCCGCGGCCCGCGCGGACCGCGGCGCCCACGCCCGCCTGGTCAACGACCACAGGGCCCTGAGCGAACGGATCGCCGAGGCGCTGGCGGCGCTCCACGCGGCGGCGGCGGCGGCGCCCGGCGGACCGGTCCACGTCCCGGCGTCGGAGCCGCGCCCAGCTGCTCCTCCCCCTCCAACAACAACACCACATCCTCAAACACATCCTCCTCCTCCTCCTCCCGCCGCCTTTGCGCTCGTCGACGGCGTGGCCGAGGGGTCGCCCGCCGCGCGGGCGGGGCTTCGCGTCGGGGACCGCGTCGCGGCCGTCGGGGCTGTGCGAGCGGCAAGCGCGTCCTCCTCCTCGGCGTCCTCCTCCTCGGACCTGCTGCGGCGGGCGGGAGAGACGGTCGCGCGAGCCGCGTCGCGGGACGAGCTGGTCCGCGTCTCCGTGCTCCGGCCGGGACCGGGGGTGGGGGTTGCCGCGCCCCCCCCCGCGGACGTCGTCGAGACCGTCCTCGTCGTGGCGCCCCGCGAGGGGTGGGGGGGGGTGGGGGTCCTCGGGTGCCACATGGTCCCGCTGGTGGGCGGCGGCGGCGGTAGCAGCAGCGGTCGATGAACGACGACACACGACGACAAAGAAGGACGACACACGCAACAACAATTACATTCTCAGGGGAAACGGCGGCAACCGTCCGGGAGGGATCCCTCGCCCGTTCCCCGATGATTTTAATTAAGACTAATCGATTAGGTCCAACCTAATCGCCAACGCACGCTCGGTCGGCTGGCGCAATGGATAGCGCGTCGCACTACGGATGCGGAGGTTCCAGGTTCGAGATCGAAGATTCAACACTTCGACGGCACTCCTGGGTCGATCATCAACGGGCTTCTTTTTTGCGACGGGGACGCTCATCATGCCGTCGTCGCCGCCGCGCGAAGAAAGCGCGGCGGGGGCGGCGGGGGCGGGGGCGGCGGGGGCGGGGGCGGCGGGGGCGGGGGCGGGGGCGCCGCCGTCGCCCCCGCCGCCGTCGCCCGCGAAGGCGGGGCCACCGGTCCCGTCCCCGTTGCCGCCGCCGCCGGTCCCGGGTGGAGAGGCGGATAAACCAATCGAGGTCGAGGGCGGTCGACGACGTCGTTCAAGAGAGTTCCTCCCAAGATCCATCTACCTCGAGGACGCCTCGAGCCAAGTGACCACGCGGCGGGCCGCGCGCGAGCGATCGCGTTCGGTCGGCCCTCGGGGTCGCTCCGTGCGACGGGGCGAGAGGTGCCCGCGTGCGATGCGCTCCTGCGACGAGGCCCGGAACGCGCCGGCGGCGAGGGTCCTCGTCTCGCTCTGGGCGTCGGTCCTCGGGGTCTGGTTCGCGGCTCGTTGAAGAGACCACCTTCGACTACCTTCGCCTCGGGGGTTCCGGAACTCCTCGTCCTCATCCTCCCTTTCTCCTGCGCGAAGGAGGAGTGGCCCGGGTTCGATCCTCGATGAGGAAGACGGCGCGGAGTCCGAGCCCCCGGCGCAGCTCCGAGATGGTGACCGAGATGTAGTGGGCGTAGACACCGGTGAGGACGGCGAAGAGCGCGGCCGGAGCCGCCAGGCTGCTGCTGCTGGAAATCCCCCCCCCCTCGCGGAGCAAGAGGTAGCCGGCGAGGATGGCGAGCCCCGACCTGCTGGGCCGGAAGGGGACCTTGCACATGTGGGCGACGATGAGGCGCGACGCCTGGAGGGCGTTGTGGACGCCCCAGGTCGAGAGGTGGAGGAGGACGACAGCGCGGGCCGGGTCGGCGGCCGACCCCGCTCCGACGACGCCCGGGGTCGGGGCCGGGGGCCAAGCCGGGGCGCGTGGGGTGCCGTGGACGAGCAGGGCGCCGAGCGCGACCATCCCGACGAGGGCGCCGAGCTGCGAGACGGCGGCCATCAAGCCGAGCTCCTTGTCGCCGTCGCCGTCGCGGCGGCTGCTGCTGCTCCTCTCGGACGCCGACGCCAGCGTCCGCCGGAGCACGCCGACGATCTGGGGCATCGCGGCGACGGCGGCCAAGACGGTCGCCAGGCTGGCGAGGGTGATGCTAGGAGGGGCGAGGAGGGGTGGCGCCAGGGCCGCCGGAACGACGATCAAGGGCGTGCGCCACAGGTCGGGCCCCACGACGGCCGTGACCATCGACACGGCCGCGAGGGAGTAGAGCGACTCGGTGAGGCCCCACCATCGTCCGCCGTAGACCATGGTTCCCGTGTGGTACTCTTCCCAGTGGGACACCATCCACACCAAGAACCCCACGACGGCCCCGGCGAGGGCGAGGGCGGGCGGCCCGGCGGCCCCGGCGCCCGTCGCCATGAGCCCGCCGGTGACCTGCCACACGAGCACCAGCGCGTCGCAACCGTGGTCGAACAGCTGACCCAGGGGGCTCGACGAGCCCGTGCGCCGCGCCTGCTTGCCGTCGAGGCAGTCGAGGTGGAGGTAAACGACGCTCAGGATGGCGTTGACGGCATAGGCCCAGCGGGGCGCGTCTCCGGCCAGGGCGGGGCAGTGCCACGCCAGCGCAGCCCAGCCCGCCAGAGCCCCAACGGTGCCCAGCAGCGTGATCAGGTTTGGGGCCAGCCATGTCGGAAGCAGCTCCACGACCGCTGGGGGAGGAAGAAGAGAGCAAAATTGGCCCCTCGCGGCGCGGCTCGAGCGCGTGCGCGCCGTCGGCGAGCCGGGGTTCTCGAACCAGGCCGCCATGCCCGGCCGGCTGCCTCCCCCTCGCCGTTCCAAAAGGGCTGATGAAGGTCGTCCAGCCACGTTGTGCCCGTGGAGTGGTACTTGTACTGCTGCAGGCCTTTGATGGCCCTCTCGTCCATGTACCACATCGAGGAAGGTCTGCGGAGCACCGGGGCGAGCAACAAACAACAACGGCAACAAGCCCTCCCTTACGCGCTCCTGCGCGACGCAAACCCTCGAGGAGTGGGATCGCGGCACGTCCGGCGAGGGTAGGGGTGAAGGGAGCGGGGTCTTGACGGTGCGACGCGGACCTCGAGGTGGGGGAGGGCGAGGGAGGGAGGGAGAGGCGAGGAAGGAAAGCATACGGTGGACCCCCAAGAAATAGACAGGAAACAAGAAGGAGGAGGACTGCACCTCGGTTGGATGGCTCCATCCCCGTCGACGACGACTGCTCCTGCTCCCGAAACGCGGCGCACCAAGCGTGTACCCCCCTCGAGGCAGGCGAAGACCAACCTCCTGTATTCCCGCGACCATCTGGCGACGACGCTCGACGGCCTCTCGGACGAGGCCTTTCGTGGCGTCCTCGCCGCGCGCGGACATCACCGTCCCTCGGAGTTGGGGACGCCCGCGGAGTGGGTCCGCGCGGCGGGGTCCCTCGCTTGCATCGTGATCGGCGAGGGAGAGATTGAAGGTCCCGTCGTCCCGCCGCCGCCTAGACCACCTCATCCGGACCCGCTGCTCTTTCTTCTTCCCTCAACGTCGTTCCGCCCCGACTACTCGCAGCTCTGGGGTCCCAGTTCCCCGAGCCCACCCACCGACTCGCGAAGTTCGTGCTCCCCCCCGCGCTGGCCCGCCTCGTCCCCCCCGGGACCCCGCCGCCCGCCGACGTGCCGCCCCTTGTCGCCTGGGTGGCCGTCGCGTTCTTGACGTGGGTCGCAGGGTGGGCCCTCGACCGCGTAGCTGTTCGCGCGCCCCTCGACCTCTCGAGCTGGCTCCAGACTGAGGGGCCCGACGGCGAGGGGCCCGACGACTACGGCACGTGGACGGTGCAGATCCACGCGGCGGGCGCGGGTGTCGAGGATGAGCCACTCGCGTCGGCGTCAGCGTCCGTGGGGCGATTCTTCCGGGTTGACGGCAGCGTGAGTCGATCTGCCTACCTGAAGTGGTTCCGGCGCAAGGTGATAGACCGCCTCGGCGACTGACTTGAACCGGACTGCCCTGCCGACGCCCATCGGGGAAGGCGGCGTGACGAGAATAGCGGTTTCGGCAGCGGCACCGGCCCCCTCTGTGTCTCCACGAGAGACGCGTCGAGGAGAGACGTCAACAACACCTCGGGACGCTTTCTCCCGCCCCCAACCATCGCCCGGAGGAGAGAAGCGGCATCAGTGCGAGTCCCCTGCGCCGCCGAGAAGCCGCCTTGCCCGCCGCGCCAGCCGAGCCGAGCGCGAGCGGGCGGCCTCGCGCCCGAAACGTCTGCGGCACGGCGCCGATCGCCCGACGCCACGGCGCGCGATTTCGGTGCGGGAATCTCTCGTCGCGGAAGACAGCCGAGATAGTGAGGTCTCATTCCGCGGTCGCGCCGAGCCGGCAACGTGCCGAGCTCGAACCCGCGCTGCGCGCGCTGAGCGCAGTGTCATTCCGTCGACATCCGCGCTCGACGCACGAATTTATGACCTTCTTTGGGCGCCGCTTCTAGCGTCACCGCGTGCCGAGACCATCGGTGCGCTCCGGTTTGGCCCCGTTTAAGTCGGACTCCGTTCCGCGCCTCCGCCCCGTCTAGCGGCGTGTTGCCGTCCCGCACCCGCGACGTGCATAATTCGGCGGCTATGACCGTCCCGCCCGTCGGCCCTGCCCAGTTTTCCGACGCGAGAGGGTGCGCGCGCCGCGCCCCTTCTTCCGTCTGCCGGTCCTGACCGTGCCCGACCCCTCCCCCCTCCCCCATCCATCGTCCACTCGCAGGCATGCCGATCCAGTTCCTTCTGATTCAGAACAGACAAGGAAAGACCCGCCTCGCCAAGTGGTACGCGCCCCTCTCGTCCCGGGAGAGAGCCGACGCTGCGCACGCAGTACACCGGCTGGTCTTTCGTCGTCCCAAGGGGTCCCCGTCGGTCGCTGAGCTCGGTCTCGTCATCGGGGGCGAGCCCGTCGTCGCGAAGGTCCTCAGTCGTCGCTACGCCGGACTTCACTTTTCCGCGTGCGTCGAAGCGGGAGACAACGAACTCGCCGTCCTAGAGGCTATGCACTTGGTGGTGGAGACGCTTGATCATTACTTCAAACAAGTCGAGTCGGAGCGGAGGAGGAGAGGAGGAGAGGAGGAGAAGAGCGGTGAGGATTGCCCGTCTCCTCGTCCCCTGCCCGAACAACGGACCCTTCTCCTCTTCCCAGGTGTGCGAGCTCGACCTCGTCTTCTCCTTCCACCGCGTCACCGCTCTTCTTGACGAGATCATCCTCGGGGGAGAGGTCAGCGAAACCTCAAAAAAGGCCATCCTTGACCGCGTCGAGGAGATCGAGCGCTTTGAAAAGTAGAGAGGAGGCGGTCTTGCGATGGCTGGCCGAGCCCCCATGCCTGCCAAGCTGCGCTTCTCCGTGCACGCGTGCTCGGGCGAGGACCCCGACTACCCCGCCCGCGAGCTCCTCTACCACAGTGCCCACACGCGTGGGTGGCAGACGCCCCGATTCAGCCGGTATCCTGCCGAGCTCGTCCTGCGCCTCGACCGGAGCTCCCGCGTTGCCCAGATTCAACTGCTGGCACACGAGTACAAGGTGCCCAAGCGGGTCGAGCTCTACGTGGCGCCCGCCGAGGACGCCGCGGCCCCGCCCGACGAGGTGCGGTGGCGCCGGCTGGGCCACCTGAGCTTCCACTCGAATGAGCGCACGGGATACCAGGCACGCGAGCTCAAGACCGTCCACCTGGATCAGCCGGGCGTGGGCCTCGTGCGGCTGTCGGTCGGCGCGCCTCACGTCAACCAGCACAACGTGTACAATCAGTGCTGTCTCGTGGCGTGCTCGTTGCTGGGCGAGCCAGACGGCGCCGGTCCGGGCGGCGGGCCCCACCTTGGGGCGGATGCAGCGTCGTACGGGGGCGCCGTCATCCCGCCCGGCGGGCCTGGTGGTGGCGCCCACCACCTCGCGGTCGACCCCGACGTCGACGCTGTCACGGCCGTGGCCCTGCGCGACCTCGCCAACCAAAAGGCCCGGGCCATTGCCGACGAGGACTATGACGGGGCCAAGCGGCTCAAGGCTGCGGCGGACCGGCTGCGCGAGGTGGGCCGCCGCATCGGCCAGCTCGAGGCCCGCAAGCGCGCAGCGGTCGAGCGGGAGGACTACGACGAGGCCAAGGCCCTTAAGGCCGACATCGACACGCTCCGGGCCGCGGGCGCTGCCGCCGCCGGGGCCGAACGCGCACCGTCAGCGTCGGCCGCCACAGGTGCCGACGCCCTCGAGGCCGCCCTCGCCGGGCTTTCAACCGGAGACGACGCCGCTGCCGACAGCAATCGCGACACCGCCGCCGCCTCCGCTCCGCCGCCCGCTCACGCTGCGTTCCCGGGCGACGAGGACGGCGCCGTCGACCTCGACGCCGCTCCGACTCCGCCCACCCGGCCTACCCCGCCCCCCCGTCCTCCAAGCCCCCCCCCCACCCATAAAAACCACGATGACCGCCCGGCTGTGGCCAGGGGTCAGCCCCCCCCCGGCCTGGGGGCCAGCCAGGAGGGCCCTCTCGCTGAGCGCGGAAATGGAGGAACACGTGCCGACAGGCCCTCGGGCTTCCCCACGGACCTACCTGATCCCGAGGCGCCGGACCAGGGGCGCGCTGGCGACGCCGCAGCCATAGGCGATGCCTGCGGCCAGCCATTTGTCGGTGATGCCGCCGTGTCGACCAACCACAGGCTCCGCGAGGCGGCCCTGTCGTGGATCGAGTCGCAGGTGACGGCCGGCAACGTCCGCCCGGATGCGTCTCTGACACGTGCGGCCCTGGAAGGCCTCAAGGACCGCATCGCTGCCGTACTCCTCGCCGCGTGTGGTGTCCTCCGTGCCCTGGTTGCTGCGGGCGGCGGGGACCGGTCCCTCGCCTCCGAGGCCGGCGGCCTCCTCGTCGCCAAGTCGGAGGACGCCAACCCCCGTATCCGTGCGTCGGCAATCGAGCTCCTTCACCTTGTGGCCGAGGGGTCTCCCGATGCCCTTTCTGCGCTTGAGCGGCCCCTCTGCCGCCGCGATGCGAAGAAGCCCGCCTCCAGCAAGGCCGTTGGGTTCCGCCTCGCTCTCCTGAAGGAGATGGTGGCCAAGCACGGATGCGGCAACGGGGGTCTTGACGCGGGGACTGTGCTGTCATACGCCGCGCCCTGCCTCGCCCACGCTGACTCGGCGTGCCGCCGTGGTGCCGTCGACGTCCTGGCTGCCGTGGCCGCCGCGCCCGGGGGGGGCGGTCCCGCGCCCGTCCGCGACGCCGTCCCGGGCAACACCAACCCCAAGACGATCGCTGAGCTCGACGCCGCACTCGGCGCGGGCGGGGGGGGGGGGGGGGGGCCCCCCCCCCGCGGGCCCGCGCCCCCCCCCGCCCGGCGGCCGGCACCGGCGGCCGCCGTGCCCAAGCCCCGCGCCGCCCAAAGCGGGCCTCGTGCCTCGGCCAGCCAGTCGCCCGCGCTCAACAACGCGGCGCCGGCCGACGGACCGGGGGCTCTCGAGGCGGAGCTGCGGGACAAGGAACGCCAGCTGGGGGCCAACCACGTCGAGGTCGCTGAGACGTGTTCCGCCCTTGCAATTGTCCACAACCAAAATGGCGACCACGAGGCGGCGCGGCCCCTCTACGAGCGTGCCCTCCGCATCTGGGAGGCTGCCAAGGGGCCCGACTGCGCCGACGTCGCCCATACCCTCACCGACCTGGCCGTGCTCCACCTAGAGCAGGGCAACGACGAGATTGGCCGGCCTCTGCTCGAGCGGGCGCTGGCCATCCAAGAGCGAGAGCTTGGGCCCGACCACCCGGACGTGGAGGCTATCCGGGCCGTCCTCGAGGGCGACGAGGAGTGAGGGGAGGGAAGTGACGGGGCGCTCTTTCTTCCAAGCCCCCAACCCCGAGCTGAACCCATCCCCAACCTTGCCCTAACCGAAGTAGTTAACGACGGTGTCGCTGACGGTCCAGACAATGGCCTGGCCCGGTGGAATCCTCAGGAGCCGCGGCAGAAGTCCGCGCCACAGCGCCCGGATCCCCTCCTCGCGCGGGATGGTGACGAGGCAGTGGAGAAATCCCCTGTACTTGGGCGCCTGCCCGGCTTCGACGGCACCGCCCTGGGCCATGAGCCGCGTTTTGGCGACGTCGAACGGTCCCGTGGCGACGGGCCCCACGAAGGCGGCGGCGAACCCCGACATCATCGACTGCCACCACTCGAGGCGCTTGCCATCACCCTCGTGCTTATTCCAGAAGATCCCGTCCGCCTTGTTCTTTCCCCAGAAGAGGCACATCTGGTTGGTGCCATTGCGGAGGACCGTGGGCCCGGCACCCGACCACATGGCCCGCAGTCCCTCCTCGCGCACGATGGCAGCTGCACACCCGATGGGTCCCTTGTAGCGCAGATTAGTCTGGCCCTTTTGCTGCTGGAGACGGATCTTGACCACCTCGAACGGTGTCACGATGACGAGGGCCTCGGTCACGCCTGCCGCGAAACCAGCCGCCAGCCGCCTCGACGTCGTAAGGTGTCCGTTCTCGTCCCGTAGCACGTTCTGGTAGACGGCGTTGGTACCCATGCGCAGATAGTACTTCAGCGTTAGGTGGGTCGCAAAGGGAGTCAGACCCTTCCACAGTGAGCGCGCCCCTTCCTCGGCGGCGATGGTGCGGCCGGCATGCACAATGCCACGATAGCGCCCGTCAGGGCCCTGGAGCTGGAGCCGTGTCTTGATCGTGTCCATCGGCTGCAGACAAATTGCCTCCATCACTCCACCGAGCGAACCTGACAAATTGTGATATATGTGCGAGCTGTTGATGTGGCGCGCACGCTGACTCGACAGCGCGAAGCGCCAGTGCCAGGAGCGGCCGGCGCCGCCCCTGATGACGGCTATCGGTGAGCAGCTCCGCGGGCGTCAACGAGCGGTGCGCAGGGTCGCGACGAGAAATAAATAAAGTCAAATCGCATTTTACTCGCCACTGAGACCCTTGACCGCGGGGGAGACGACCTTGGCGGGAGCCGATCCCCCGGACAAGGCCGAGGCCGAGGCCGAGGCCGACGACGCCGATGACGCCTCGGGTGGCGCGGGGGCGGGCGGGGCCGCCGACATCGAGCAAACCACGGCGGCCTCGCGAAATGGCCTGTGAGGTGGGCAGCGATGTGGCGCGCCGAGTCGACGGCGTCGGCGGGCTGTTTAAGTCAGACGGACGACAACTCGCGCGACTACGTCGTTGGCGCCGGCGGGGGCGAGGGGGGATCACTCACGCCGGGGACGTCGCGTTAACCCCCCCCCCCCCCCCCCCCCCCCCCCCCGGACGCCCCCAGCAGCAGCGACACGTGGTCACTGGGGTAGGAGGCGCAGGGCAGGGCGTCCGGCCCAATGTCGCCCTCGGTCGGGGGCCGCCAGGCGCGCTGGGGCACGAGGGCGCCCTTCCCTTCGGCGCGCCACCAGACATAGTCGATGACGCGCTTCTTCTCAGTCTCCTTGTCCCGCAGCTTCCACGTCGAAAACGTGGGCGGAGGAGAGATGTCCCTCCCGGAGCCCCCACCCCCCGTTACCCCATTCCCACCTTCCTTCCCCCCCCAGAGCCCCCAGTAGGATGAGAGGCGCAGCCGGGACCGGTTGAAGCGGGAAACGGCGGCGGAATCGGGCTCCGTGTTGAAGTCACCCGTAATGACCACCGGAACGTGGTCGTGGCGGAGCCCCGTGGCCTCGGCGACGGCATGAGTCTCGTCGTTGACGGCCTCGAGGAGCTCGAGGGCCTGTCCGGAGCGGATGGCGTCATTTTCGGCACTCTCCTTGGCCTTGAGATGGGTCGTGGCCAGCACGAGAGGGATACCCCGACCAAAGCTCCTGTCCAGGGTGCCTGGGGACAAGCCCTGCTCGAACAAGCCGGGCGAAAGCGGCTGAACGGCGCCGCTGCGCTCGGCGCCACCGGTACCATCGACGTCGAGCAGCTCAAGCTGCGCCACGAGCGCGGACTGGTTGCTGGGACTGTCGAGGTACTTGGAGTACTGAAAGGTGTGTCGGCTGGCCAGTCGCACGCGGTCGGTACGCCAAAAGAGTCCGAGCCCGTCGCTGGGGGCGCCAAAAGCCGCGGCGGCCGATGCCGGTTTGGCTACGTGCAAGCCGTCGTAGCCGCGGGCACGGAGGGCAGGCAGCCACCCGTCGGTGAAGTGGTTGCACTCTTGCAACGTCAGAATGTCGGGTTTGGCCTCGTCGACCTCGCGGAGCATCAGGGCGAAGCGCGGCGTCCACTCGAGCGATTTCTTGCTCGCGCGGCAGAAGCCCCCCGACTGGGCGAGGCCGTCGGCGAGCACGTTCCACTGCGGTTCGGGTCGGTACGGGGGATGGGGTGGACTCTTGTCGACGCATAGCGTCGCTCGATTCGATGATCTTTCGATCGGTAGCATGCCGCGCGGTGGCAGGGCGAAGCCCGAGCTAGACTGCCAGAAGGCGAGCGACGTTGGACCCGGCCGAGGCGTGGAACCCGCCTGCATTAGCCGATAGGTGCGTCCGCCGCCCTCCGTACGGTCCGAGGGATCCATCACCTTCCACAGACGCCTGTAAGAAGAGTGCGGGAGTCGGTGGTGTATGAAGGGTGGCACGAGCGCGGGGGTGCGGGCGCCCCGTCGCTTGTTGCCCGACCCGTCCGCCCACAAACGCGCCTGCACGGTGAGCACGCCGGGGGTTCCTCAGGAGCCGTCGCACTCATCTTTACAGCGTTTCTACGTGGGCGGGAATGTGGCGCGGGTGGTGCGGCGATAGGAGCGCTGCGAGCTGGCAGCCGACGACGCCGACCAAGCGGGGCCACTGGCGCAACGGGACGACTTGGGCTGGGAGGCGGGCTCGACGCTGCGCTCGATATCGGTTGGATCGCGATGGACGACCCTCGCATGAGGATGGAGGCCGGCGCAGCGTGAACGACGGGGAGGGGTGAGGGACAAGGAGCCAGTACGGTCAGCAGACGTCTCGCGCGCCCGCACCGGGCAAAAAAAGCCTCCTGCCCGGAGCCGCGCCACAGCTCGCAGCCCTGCGGTGAGGAGATCTGCGGTGAGGAGAAGGGACAGGTGCACCGGGTAAAGAACGGGTTGACGATTCAGGCATCTAATTGGCGGGTGTCGGCCCATCCCCTCCCACGCGTGGCGACTCCCCGAGCGGCCCACCTCTACCCCCCCGTCTCACGCCCCTCCCTTGGCCACCTCCGGTCCCTCTGATCGATTGGCCGCCGCACCCTCGGTGGCAGCCGCGCCGCCGGCACCGATTTCCGCGCCGCCGCCAGAGTAAATGACGTTGCTGTCACTGGCTCGCGTCCTCCCCCCACCCCACCCGGCTAAAAAGCAACAAGATCCGAGATGGGCATGCGCACCATCTCTTTGACCGCGGTCCGTGCCGAGGTCCGAACACTGTCGTCCAGGTGAGGGCAACGTGAGGCCTGGCGGAGGACGTCGACGACGCGCGACAGGAGCCGGGCTAGATCCCCACCGTCGAGCTGCGTGTCGGCGGCAACCTGGGACCAGGTCGCGCCCGCAGCCCAGGCCTCGACCATGCCGACGAGGCGCGTGTCGATGTTGACCGCCGCAAACTCACCCATGGATGGCACGGTGCGCTGGAGCGCCTCGAGCCGTGCGCGCTCTTCCTCGAGCCCCGCGACAACGCTCAGGACAGCAGCAGACGGAGCGTACGCGCACCCAACACCTGGGCGCGACCCTACACTGTCAGGCGTCACCACGGCGGCCACGAGCCCCGCCAAGCCACGGGCGTCGAGTTCACGAGCGCCCGGGGACGTCAGAATCATCGCTGACCAGAGCTCATTGTCGGTGCGGACGTCGCGGGCCACTTCTCCCAGGGGCAGGGCAGCGATGCGACCGTCGGCGTCGGCAGTCGGCTCAATGGCGCCAACCTCGCGCAGCACGCGCACCGTGTCCTCAAATGACCGCCACGTGCGCCCGCGGTCCTCCTTGAGCCGCCGCCTCAGCGTGGTGATGCGACGGAGAAGGCGATTGGCCCGATCCAGCTTCTTGCCCGCCTTCATCGGCAAGAGGCCACCTCCGCTGGAGGAGTTGCCGTCGCCTCCCTCTCGCCGCGCGCCAGCGAGCTCACTGACCTGCCGAACGAGCATGTCGACGATTCCCGTCTGAAAGATGATGGATGCCTCAAGTGTGTCGCCTTCGCCCAGGGCCAGGAGCGACGCGAGGGGAGGGAGGGCTGCACCCGCCGCGCGCGTGGCGTCCGACGCGGGCGAGAGAAAGGACCGATCAACGTCCGGGTCGTCGTCAGAGGAGGCAGACGAGGAAAAGGAGGCAGACAACGTCGACGGCTCCTCCTCTTCCGCCTCGTCGTCGTCGTCATCGTCATCGTCCCATGAGACGTCCCAGACGGCCTCGACGTTGGCATCGGCGGACCCTTTGGCGGGGTCTGGGGACGTTGTCGGAGTCATCCTCCACCGTGTCCACGCTGCGGTGCCGCGGGACGCAATGTCGGCAGTGACGTTATCGAGGATCTCGGGCGACAGCGCAGCAGCGTCCCCGTCGTGGTCATCGTCGAGCCAGTCACCGCCAACGGCGGCCGCGCGGATGGATCCCGGGGCTAGGGCGACGACGCGGCCATCAGTCAGGACACAGACAACGCGTTCGCGCCACCGTTCATTGTCAGCGTCGTCCTCGCCGTCGTCGTCGTCCGCTGACAGGGCGGCCCAGGAGGACATCCCTCTGGAGTTCCCGGGGATATCGTGGAAGAGGTCGAGTCCGAGGGACGCCGAGTCGACGACGTTGATGGCGAGAGCGCGCGAGAGGGCCGTGTTGCCTGGCAGGACGACCCCAACAGCCCGTGGAAGCGACCCCGGGCCACCGCCGAGCACGGCCAGGGCAGCGTCCCACCGAGCCTCGGTCTGCTGCTCGCGGAGCCGCCGGAGGGTGCCGCGCTCCAAGGCGAGGCGGGCAGAGAGGTCGCGCAGCTTGGCGGTGAGGGCGCTTGCCGAGTCGTCCGTTGACGTGGTCTCGTCGCACGCCGCGCCCGTCGTCCCACCGTCGTCGTCCAGGGGCAGTCGGGCCAGGATATCAGCGTCGACGCCCGAGAGCTCGAGGCCCTCGCCGTTCCACCGCGGGTGCTTCCGGCGGAGACGGCCTACGAGGGCGACGGCGTCGTCCTCGACCTGGATGATCTCGCGCGCCCGCTCCTCGAGGCCCCGCCCCGCCATATAGCCGCCGAAAGAGCGCCCCATGAAAGCCTCCGCCTCGGCGAGACCTCGCGTGGCGAGGACGTTGAGGGTCATTCCGTATGACGCCACAAATTGCGACACAAGAGGCTCGGGGCCCTGGCGCAGGATGTCAAAGGCCTCCTCACAGCCCTCGAAGCGGCCTTTGATGATTACGCACGCACCCTCCTTGTCGTAGCCACGGCGCCCCGCCCGCCCGGCCATCTGGAGGAGCTCGTTGTGGGCAAGGGGCGCGTGGCGCGCGGCGCCCTTGCGGCGGGCAAGGGCGTCGATAACGGTGGTCTTGGCGGGCATGTTGATGCCGGCAGCGAGCGTGTCAGTGGCAAAGACGAGCTTGAGGATGCCACGTTGAAAGAGGCGCTCCACCAGCGTCTTCCACGCGGGCAGACACCCGGCGTGGTGGCAGGCGACGCCGGCGAGAAGATACGCCTCGGCTCCCTCGCGCAGCGCCTCCGGCTGGACCGCCCTCAAATGGGCGATCTCGGCGGTGACTGCGTCCCTCTCTGCGTCGGTGAGGAGGCGCCGGGGGAGCTCGCGGGCCACGCGCGCGGCGTTTTCGTCGCAGCCCCGACGGCTGAAGACGAACCAGATTGCTGGCAGCATGCCAGCGCGGCGGAGCTCCTCAACAACGTGCACGGGGCGGGGGGGCTGCGGTGCGCCGCGGCCAACGACCTGCCGGCTCTTGCCCGGCGCTGCCGCGCTCTGCCGCCATCCCCGCCCGCCTCGGGTGCCGCGCGGGATGGCGGCGCCCCAGCCCCCAGGAAGGTCACGGGCGCTGGGCCGGTCGCCGCGCGCCGGGTCGGGCGGCCGGCGGAGCTCGCGGCTGAGCTGTTTGCCCGACCGTGACAGGAGCGGGTACACGACGGTTTCGCGGCCTTCCTGCTGCGCAAACCTCCAGGCCAGCGGCACGGGACGCTTGGTGGTGCGGATGGTGCGGCACTCGCGTCCCTGAACCTCGGCAATCCAGTTGCCAAGGTCCGAGGGGTTGCGCACTGTGGCTGACATGGCCAGGAGCTGCACGTGCGCCGGACAGTTGATGATGACCTCCTCCCACACGACGCCGCGCCACGGGTCGCTGAGGTAGTGGACCTCGTCGAGAACGATGAGACCGACGTCGTCCAGCCTCCCGGCGCCACCCGCGCCCACGGCAGGGCCCGCGGCGGCAAGCCGGTCACGTACAGCGCGCGGCAGAGCAGCTGCGCCTGGTGTGCCCAGGGCCGTGTCCTCGTCGACATCGTCCCCGCGCTCGCGGGCCACGGCCACCCGATACATGATATTGCGCAGAATCTCTGTCGTCATCACCGTGATGGGAGCCTCGGCATTGAAGGTGGTGTCGCCCGTCTGGAGGCCCACGCGTGAGGCGCCGAATCGCCCGCGGAGCTCGGCCACCTTTTGGTTGGACAAGGCCTTGAGAGGGGTCGTGTAGATGACGCGCTGGCCCCGGGACAGGCACGCAATGGCCGCGACCTCGGCGATGGCCGTCTTCCCAGCGCCCGTGGGCGCGCAGACGACAACGGACGCGCCCTCAATGAACCCGTCCGCCGCTTCACGCTGGAACGGGTCCAGAGGAAAGGGAAATAGGTCGATGATCTCGTCCATCGACAGAGGCTGGGCATCGCCGGGGTACGAGGACGACCCTCGCGTGACAGCCGCGACGACTCTTGGGTCCCCGAGGCCGTCGTCTGATTGCGGAAGTTCCAGGCCCACAGGATCCTCATCACTGTTCCCCTCCTCCCCGCGCCTCCCGAGGGATGCGGCGAAGACTCCGACGCGCAATACACTCCGCCTCGGCGGCGGGGGCGGCGCGACGGCGGCGGCAGCGGTGACGCCTCTCGCCCACGCCGTCGTCGTCGGCCCTGTCGGCCTCGTCCCAGGCACAGCCAAGCAACAGCAAACGCGTGGCGGCTGCGCGGTCGCCACGACCATGGCGACCGACGTGATTACCCTCTTCTCAAGGCCGACCGCTGCTTCACAGCCGCTGGCCCTGAGACCCCTGCTCCCCGCGGATACGGTTCCGGTTGTCGAGCTGCCCGCGCCGACACGCAAATACGGCCTGACGCAGCGCCTCGCACCCTTGGCTCTCCTTCACCGCCACGGACCTGCACTCGGCAAGGGTTCCACCAGACTTGTAGCACTCCGTCTGCGCACGACGACGGGGGCGGTAGAGGGGCGGGCTTGGCATGACGGGGGGTGGCAATGCTAGCCGGGCGACAAGGTCAAGAGCGGGAACAGGGGCCGTGGACCCGCCTGCATAACACAGCGAACGAAGTCGTCAAGGACTAATTTACACGATTGCGTCATCAACTAACCTCTGAAGCTCGAGGAAGATGCGGTGGATCTTTGACGCCAACGCTGGCCACATTCCTCCTGCGCCCTCCCGTTGAAGCATTTGTCCTGACCTCTGCTGCCCCCGCAGCAGTCTGTTACGCGAATCGACGGGCCAAGACCGACCGCAAATCTCGCGAGGCGAGCCCGAGAGGAAAGTCTCTCTTCCCGTCGAGCCCGTAGCGGCGCCGTCGCCCAGTCGCCCGCCGTCGGCCGCTCACACCAACGAATTTCCCGCGCTTTTTAACGTACAGCGTCGCGATGAGTGGAATATTAGCAGCTCGCTCCGCGGCTTCGTTTGTCGACAAAGCGCCGAGCCCCATCGGTGCGGCGGGGAGGGGGGATCGACTCCGCAGCCGGCCCCTCGCCCCTGTCCGCCCCATCGCCCCCGGAGGGCTCGCGCGGTCCTCGGGACGGTGCGCCGCAGAGTCCGATGAGGGCCCCGTGAGGAACCGGATCAGCCTCGATCCCTCGCTGACCTCGCAGCCTTTGTCGCGCGGCCCGCCCGTGGGGGACCAAGCCGATGACGACTCGTCGGGCGCTGAGGGGGACCGTTCGGGCAGCCCCGGCCCCGTCGTGCGGCGCTCATCCGTGATCGAGCTGGGTGGGTCGAGACTTGAGGTCGTGGGTGCGTCATCCTTCGAGCAGGACGAGGCGTGGTGGACGCGCCGCGTCGCCGAGGCCGAGGCGCAAGAGGCGCACGCCATGGATGTCCGAGGCCTCCTCGTGCGGGCGGTGGCCGACGAAGACTACGCTGCCGCCGCACGACACCGGGACGAGCTAGACAGTCTCGAGGCAGCGTGTCCCCTGGCAGCCCTGTTGGCCGAGCGGGACGCGGCGGCGGCTGCTGGAGACTGGGAGGGCGCGGCGAGGGCGAGGGACGACGCGCTGGCTGGCCTTGAGGGATGGTGGGCGGGGACTGCCGCCGACGACGGCGAGAACGGCGAGGCGACGGACCCATGCGGTCACCTGCTGCGCATCGAGCGTCGCCGGGGCCGGTGGGTCGGCTTTGCCCACAGCGCCGGAGACGTCGCCGAGGCTGCCGGGGCTGGGCCTGGGGGGCTCGCTGGCGCCTGTCCGCGTGGTGCGCGCGAGCGGGCTGAGCAGGCCCGAGCGCAGCGAACGGTCCTCGAGGTGCTGGGCACGCCCCTCCTCGAAGTGCACGTGGCTCTCGAGGACGAGGCGGGCACCTTGTCCCGGCGCCGTGTCGCAGCCAGCCTCCTCGTGGATCCCTCGCTGGCCCTCAATAACGAGGACGAGGACGAGCAGGAGGGCAATGATTTTTCTCTCGACCGGGAGGAGAGGGACGTCGAATCGCTCGTGGACGCGACGATTGCGGCAGTCGTCGAGAAGAAGGAGGTTGTGGTGGTGGAGCGGGAGGAGATGGTGGAGGAGGGCTCCTCGCGCTCCGCCGAGGCGGTGCGGGTCCCCGCGACGCTCGAGGTCGCCGGGCGCCGCCATCTCGTCATCGAGGTCTCCTCGTCCGCGTGGGAGGAGGCCCTCGACGGGCTTGGCCGCCGCGCGGTCGAAGTCGATGAAGAGGTTAACACCGACGCCATCGTCGAGCGCCTAGCCGCGCGTAGAGAGCCCGAGGACGTCGCCAACGTGAGCGCACCGTCGACGTCGTCATCGGCGGCCCCGATCCGCACCGTCTACCGGTGGCTCGGTGGCTTGCAGGCGTCGGATTCGCCGATCGACCACCCTCTCGACGGGCTCTGGCTAGGGACCTTCGGCCCGCACGGCCCCGAGCTCCTCTCCCTCGGCCGCCGCGTCGGACCCCAGGGGGAAGAGACGGTCGTGGCCACCAAGCTCACGGGCGACCCCTCGGTGCCAGCGGGGTGCGTGTCTTTCGAGGCCCCGCTCCTTGATGGGGCGGGTCGCTGTTTGTCCCTACCCTCCAGCGGGGGTGGGTATCCCGAGGGCCTCGGCGTCAAGCGGAGATGGGCAGGTCGCGGGCGCGTGGGGCGCCAGGCCGCAGGCGGGCGCGAGGGCGCCCCGTCCGAGCGTGGCTGGGTCCGCGGCGAGCTCGTCCAGCTCGAGGGCGGGCCGTCTCCGGCCACCGACCTTGCCGAGGGGGCCAGCCTGGGATTCGTCTGGGAGCTGCCGCCCGAGGATGGCCGGCCTAGCGAGTTGGACCGCGGCGAGGCCAACCCAGAGACCGTCCCCGCCGCCGCCGCCAGCGCCATCGCTTCCCGGCGGTTTTTGATCCTGCTCCATCGGGTGAGGCTCGGTACCGAGGGAGAAGGGTAGGGGTGGGAGGGCCCTCCAAACGTACGGGAACGAGTCCACGACGAGGTCGCAACGTCCGACGGACGAGGTCTCGGGCTCCCCCGTCGCCCCCTGAAGCCCTATTTGCAAAGGTTAGGTTGCTATCGCGAAAACTCATCTGCCACCTTCTGACTGTTTTGGACCTGTAGCTCAATTGGTCAGAGCATCGTGCTTGCCGCCGCGGGACGGGCACAAATCACACGAGGGTTAGGGGATTTTCGATTTTCGCGAGATCCGTGTCGAGACCCCTCGGGTCCAACGCGCTGAACTTTTGTCGGGGGGGGGCGACGGCTGGACGGGGGCGGCGTCGACGCGGGCGGCCGCCGGCCCCGCGGCCGGCGCAGCCGCCCCCCGGGTGCCTCCCGCGTCGCCCTCTCCAGCCCCTCCCCCTCCCCCCCCCCCCCCCCCCCCCCCCCCCCCCCCCCCCCCCCCCCCCCCCCCCCCCCGTCTGCCGCCGCAAGCGATGTCGGCCTTCAGCCGCGCCGGGCCGGAGGCTGCAACATCCGACGGCGCGAGGGCAGCACACTGACGGTATCGTCGACGACGCTGTCCTCGAGCTTGATGGCGACCGTGTAGGCGGCCCACGAGAGGAGAAGGCGCCCAACCCCAGCCGCATGCCTACGTCGAGGAGGATCTCCCAGCAGATGGGATCCTCCAACGACGCGCCGGGGTCGGCGAAGCCTCCTCGTGTTGGTGAAGAGAGCACCGCGGTGGCGGCCGTCTGTAGGCGCCGAGCGGCCCCCGTCGGTCGGCCAGGGCGCCCCCAAGCCCCAGGGCGCACAGAGACGTCGTGCCGGACGCCGAGAGCGACGACACGAGCCGCGACCCGGCGTCGCTGGAAGAGGGAGAGGGAGAGGGAGAGGGAGGCCGAGAGGGAGAGGGAGAGGGAGAGGCGTGTCATCCCGGAGCCCGCTCCGGCGGTGAGAGAAGACCCCGCCCCTTCGGCCAAGCCAGCGAAGGGTCGGGACGAGTGGGAGGGTGGTCGCGATTTCTTCCTTCATCGAGAGCACCCCGTCGAGTTCTCGCCGCGCGCGGTCAAAGTCCTCCGGCCCGCCGGCCCGCATCGCCAGCAGCGGGGCGGTCGGCCAAGTCCGAAGGCGAGCGTCACGATGAGGGCAGCTCGACATGTTCGGGGTTCTGGGGTCCAAAGGGCCCCGAAAGTCGAATCGGTTCCCCCGCCTGGCATCTCTCTACCCTCTTCAAAAAGAGGTAGACGTGCATGATGCCTGTTCGGTGCGCTTGAGGCCGCGCATACGGCGCCAGACGTGCGCCATAGACCCGCACCGCCGACCGTGTCGCGCCGGAATGGCTGTTCATCCTGTCGACCCGGTGCTCGTCCCGGAAGGTGGAGCGCTCCCTCCCGGCGTGTCAGCCCCATATTCTGCCCCGTTTTCGCTGACCCTCCCCCCCCCCGTCCACCGAAACGGCAGAGACGGGTCGGCCGGAACGGTCGGTGCCCGGCGGGGAACGAGCTCGTCCGTTGGCCAAGTCCATCCCCGGTATCTTCGCGCTTCGCGCATTCGTCGTTGGAAGCACCGATGCCAGACCCCGCCCCCCCCTCGCCCCCCCCCGAGGGGGACCCTCTGGCGGGTGCCCAGGCTGGGTCCCAGCCTCCCCTTGTTGATCTCCCGGACTTGAAGTTCGACGGCCGCTTCACGGAACAGGCGAGAGGGGAGGGGAAGGGGGCTTTTCACACCGGGGGGCGCGCGTTGATGAGCGGGTTGACGGCAGCGCGGCAAGCGTGGGGCGGGGCGGGGCTGCTTGGGGGACGCCATCCCGCCACAGCGATGTCGATGTTGTGTCGGAAAGAAGCGTGCCGCGCGGCGACGCCCTGCGGCGCACCCCGCGGTGTCCAGGGGGTCCCCACTTTTCCGTTGCACGCTGAGGTGTCGCTGGCGACGACAGGCTGGGGTCGCGCGCGGAGAATGTGGCACTGCCCCCGGCTCCCAGATACTCGGAGGTTCCCTCCTTGTGTCGGGAACCGCGCCGTCTGGCGGCGTTCCGCCCAGTGGTGTTCCCGGGGTCCCTTTTCACCTCGGGCCTCGACCGCCACGTCGGGATTGGCTGCCTCGGGCGCCGGCAGCGCAGTGGGGCCAGGGTCGTCGTCGGCCCCGTTGCTGGCCCCGGCCATCGCCACGTCGCTGTTGCTGCCGCTGCCGTCGCGGCACGAGCCGCCGTCCGCCCCGTCCCCCCGGTCCTCCCGCCCCCCCTAGATCCCGACGGCGTCTATCTCTCTCCAACACACTCACTCTCTCTTGCAGGGTCGTGAGGGCAGCCGTCAGGTGATGCAGAGCTGGGCAGGTGAAGGCTCCAACCGCGTCATCCGCACCTTCGTGTCGGACCGCGTCGTGGGCAACGGATCCTTCGGCGTCGTTTTCGTCGCCAAGTGCGTGGAGACGGGCGAGCGCGTGGCGGTGAAGAAGGTGCTGCAGGACCGGCGGTTCAAGAATCGCGAGCTTGACGTGATGCGAATCGTGTCTCACCCGAACATCGTCCAGCTGGTGCATTGCTTCTACACTAAGGCGGAAAACGAGACCTACCTTTGCCTTGTGCTTGACTACATGCCGGATACCGTCTACCACCTCACCAAGCAGTGGTCTCGGAAGAACGCCACGATGCCTGTCGATGACGTCCGTTCCTACACCTACCAGATGCTCCGTGCCCTCCACTCCATCCACGCCCAGGGCATTTGCCACCGCGACATCAAGCCCCAGAATCTCCTGGTGGACCCGAGCCGGAAGCTCCTCAAGCTCTGCGACTTTGGCAGCGCCAAGCAGCTCCGCCGGGGAGAGCCCAACATATCGTACATTTGCTCGCGCTACTACCGGGCACCCGAGCTCATCTTTGGTGCCACCGACTACTCGACCAAGGTCGACATCTGGTCGGTTGGGTGCGTCATGGCCGAGCTCTTCCTCGGCATTCCCTTGTTCCCGGGGGAGTCGGGAGTTGACCAGCTCGTTGAGATCATCAAGATCCTTGGGACGCCCACGCGCGAGGAAATTCGCGCAATGAACCCGAACTACACCCAGTTTAGGTTCCCGCAAATCAAGGCCCACCCCTGGTCGCGCGTTTTCTCACGGTCGGTGCCGGCCGATGCCATCGACCTCCTCGTCCTCCTCCTCAAGTACGACCCCCTCCAGCGCGTGTCCGCCACCGAGGGCATGGCTCACCCATTCTTCGACCCCCTCCGTGCCAACAACGGGCGAGGGACGGGAGATGACGGGCCCAACTACTGCGACTGGCAGCCGGGTGAGCTCGACGGTGTCGATGAAGTGACCCGCAGGAAGCTTCAGCCGATTCCCTGATATTGTGAGGTCGGTGACCCGGCACGCGGGATGATTGGGCGAGCGGTGGCCCTGGGCGATGTCGGAGGGTAGGGTGGGTGGACGACGTTGATTTCGGAAGGCGAGGGCAGCGGCTCCCAGTGCGTTTGTGGTTAGGTTTCCGGGGCGGTTTTAATCAGAGAAAACCCGGGCAGGCTCAGTCTCACCCTCCCCCTCTCTCTCTCCCCGCCCCCCCGACGGCGTTGGCCACAGCGGCGCGCAGGACACGCGCTTCCTCGCGGAGCTCGGCGAGCGTGCGCCCCACCTTGCCGTCGGCCAGACATTCGTCCACGCGTCCCTCGAGGGCCGCCGACAGCCAGGCAACGTCTGCCCGCAGCGCGTCCGCCTCGGCACGAAAGAGGGCCCGCAGCCCCTCTGCGGCCCCCGGTGTCCCGTCGCGCAGGCCAGCGACCAGAGTGGCCGCTCCCCGGGCGTCGGGGGCTGCCCGACGAGTCAAGGACGTCGACGAGGCGATCGGCGCTGGCCCGCGCCGGTCACCAGCACGGACGATGGGGCCGAGGGGGGCGTGGGAGCAGTCGGGGGCGCGGGCACCCCCCTTCCCCTCTGTCCGGCCCAGCAGCTCGAGCAGGCTCGCCAGCTCACTCTCGACCAGCTCGCGTGCGGCGCCCCCGAGCATCGATCGCTTCGCCTTGAGGGCCTCGGCCTCCTCGGACGCGCCCTCGACGATCTCGGCAAGGGCCTCAGCCTCCTCGCGCAGCTCGTCGTTGGTTGTCAACGTGGCCTCGCCGACTGCGGGGGATTTTCCGGGGGACTGGGGGGCGTGGTATCGGGTCCTCAAAAAGAAAGTGAATCTGGTGCGCGACTCCGATCTGAAAAGCGACAGCATCGCGCCTCTGCCCGTCGGGAGAGTGCATGCTCCTGCCGGCCATCCTGTCCTCCTTCTCGCCGGCTCTCCGAACGAGGTCGTGCTCCACCGGTGGCACCAGAGCAGCAATCTTGTGCCAGAGGCTCGTCGATGAGGTCATTTTTGTTCGCTATAAGGACGTCAAGCCGTCCCAGGACTGGCGCCGGCGTCAAGCAAGGCCGCGCCGCCTCTGGCAGAGCTCAGACCGCCAAGTGGTGGAAGGGCTGACTCTCTCCTGAGTCCAGGATTTCACCGCCGCATCACCTTGATGCTTTGCTCAGAAGGAGGGAGCGGGCTCTTTGGGGGGACGCAATTTTAGTCCGCTAAAAAAAACGGTTCAACTCACCCGGTCGCGTGGGTGCCTCAGGCGCCTGCCAGGACGGCGGGTGCCCCGCTCCACACGTCGAATCCGAGCACTTTGAAAAACTCCACCGCCCACCGTCCCGTTGCTCGGTGGACGAAGGCGCGTCCCCAGGCTTTGCCGTGCACCATGAAGACTGGCGCCAACGTTGCCACACTTGACGCCGGGAAGCGCGCCGCCTTTGCCTCTTCCGTCGTGCGGTAGCAGTAGAGGGCGGCATCGAGCGGCGGCCAGCCGGCTGCTCCCCGGGCCGACCGCGTCGTGTGGCCCAGCCGATATCGCGTCTCGCCGTCGAACACCGAGACCATCCGGTGGCCCCCGGTCTTGGAGTCCCGTCGGGCGCACACTTGCTTGTGGACAGTCATGGGGGTGTCGAGCACCACGGCCTCCCACCCTTCTGGGGGGAGGTACGTCAGGTCCTTCGACGGCACGTGTTGCCGCAGCAGCGATATCTGGGGTGGAGGGGGGGGGTTGGGGCAAGGATCGTCGCTGCTGGCTCGACAACGGCGCCGGTGCGTCATATGGAGGGCCGCAGCCTCGGCCCCGTGGTCGCTGCAGCCCCGCCTCGGCCTCGGCGACGGCCTCGGCCGCGGCGTCTCTCTGCGACACCAACATAGATGCAAGAGCCGCACGGCGCGAGGTCGACGCGCTCATCGCGTTCGGAAAAGCGCGGCCGCGGGAGAGCGGAGGCAGCCGACGTCGCTCGTCTCCTCGAACCGAGGCGAGCGCTGCGGTGTTCGACGATTGAAGACGGCCGCCTCGAGTCACGACCCAAGAGATCTTCTTGCGTATCCCGTTACGACGGGAGAAGGTACGAGGCCAGCAATAGACCGTAGGCGACGCGACGAGGCCCGTCGCCTCGGCGGGCATGCGAAGGGCAGGGCGGCATTGTTGGTGGGCAAATGCTTCCTTTCGCGCTGTAGCGAGCTAAACGATCCCCTGCGGGGGTTGATCGGCGCCCGAGCGGCGTCCTCCCCCTCGACAATGCAGGACTGGGGGCTTGGACGATCCAGGCGAACACGGGCTCCTAGCGCGACGCCCGACGTCGCCCACGGTTGGCGCGCCGGCCCTCTGTGTCCCAACGCGCCATCTTTTCCTCGACAACTGCTTGCAGAGCAAATATTGCGACGTGCTCGGATCCTCAAAGTGGATCCTTCGGCCAGATAGTCGCCTCCGCGGCCGCCTGGCAAGCCACTGGCGACACTGAGACCGCAAGTGCCCGCGGCAGCGATGATGACGAGGGCGATGCTGATTCGGACGACCGCTTCGACCCCTACGTCTTCATCGGGAGCATGACGGAACCGCATCCCCTGCCCCCCCCAACGTGCTTGCCTCCCCCAACGCGGTCCTCGCGGTCGCACACGCTCGTGCTCGACCTTGACGAGACGCTCGTGCACTCCGAGCTCGTCACTGAGGGGTGGGCGGCCGATGGCGGCTTGGGCCCGATGGCCGGGCGCGGACCCGGGTCCTCCCTCGCCCACGACGCCCCGCCCCCCTGCTTCTCCGTCTCCGTCGACCTCGGGCCCGCCGCGGGGCCCGACCGATGCCCCGTCTTTGCCGTGTGGCGCCGCCCGGGCCTCGACGCCTTTCTCCAGCGGGCGGCTGCACTCTTCGAGGTCGTCGTTTTCACGGCGTCACAGCGACCCTACGCCGACCGGCTCCTCGATACCCTGGACCCCGGGCGCCGCCTGGTGCGCCATCGCATCTTTCGCGAGGGCTGCACCCTTTCGGGGGGGGCCTACGTCAAGGACTTGCGGGGTCTCCGCCGAGACCTCGGCCGCACCCTCCTTGTTGACAACTCCCCCCAGGCCTTCGCCCTCCAGCTCGGCAACGGCGTTCCCATCGACTCGTTCCTGGGCAGCCCGGACGACACCGAGCTCGAGACGCTCATGCCATTCCTTGAACGTGCCACCCGGGCCTCGGACGTCCGCGCGCTGGTGCGGGATGAGTTTCGCTTGCATGAGCGCGTGGCAGCAGCCTGTCGCGGAGAGGGCGGCCGTTCGATGTAGGCTGGACTGTGACAGTGGTGACTCTTCTGGGCTCGACTCTCGCGATTGTGCGCAATTGAATCGGCTTTGTCGTATCCAAAGCGTCGCGAAGTTCTTGCTTATCTACCGGCGCTTGCCTCCATTGCCCTTGCCGCTTCCCTTGCCGCCTCCCTTGCCGCCTCCCTTGCCGCCTCCCTTGCCGCCTCCCTTGCCACCTCCCTTGCCACCTCCCTTTCCGTCTCCGTTGCTGGCCGACCTCCCACCTCCCCCCCCGGACTTGGCCGACGGGGCTGACGCGAGCGACGGCTGGCCAGAGGCCTTGGCGAGCTTTTCTCGGCGGAGGAGCTCGACGACGGTGCTGACAAGTTCAGCCCCCCAACCACCACCACCTCCCCCGTCGACGTCGACCCCCTTGGGGTCCTCCGCCTTGCGGAGGAGCAGGGCCGCGAGCCGCGCCCTCAGCGTCTTGAACAGCACCGCAGTCTTCATCTCACACTGGAAGCTGATCCAGCCATCGATCGTCACCGTACCGTGGTTGACGCGGACGTCGCCCGCAAGCAAGAGGAGGGCGAAGGGGGTTACCATTGTCGTGTCCCGAAGGTAGACTTGCGTCGTCTTGACTTTTTCGCAGTAGACGAGCCACGGCGACTCGAAAGCCGGGCAGCTCCAGTTGACGCTCGATGGATGGATGGCGACCGGGCCCATCTTGATCGCTTGGGATGGCTTCATGGCACTGCTGCGACGGCTGCTGCCTGCCGCCGCCGCCTCAAGCGGATCAGCTCGTACTCGCTCGACGAGCTTGGGGCCGCCGCGACCGGGGGTAGTGCCGGATTTGGGCGCCTCCACCCGCGCGATGTTGGGGTAGAGCCCGGCGACCAGGCAGGCGCGCACCACGGCGGGCTCGCCCGAGTTGCGGTTGGCAAGGTTGACAGGGGTCCCAGCGCTGGCGACGTTCTGACCGGCCCCATTTTGCTGCGGCTGGCCTCCTCCTTCATGCCCGCCACGTCCCCCTCCACCGCTGTTGGGACCAACGCGGGGCCAGCCGCCTCGTCCCCCCCCAAGAAAGCCCGCCTCTTGAAGGAGGGAGCGAAACTGCTGTCTCAGGTCGGCGATTGCCTCCATCGACTTGCCCGAGACGAAGGCATCGGTGCAAAAGGAGCGCTCGGCGGCGCGGCCCTGCGCGCGGGCCTCGGACCACTGCCTGAAGACCTCGGCGACGGCGAGGTGGTCGCTCCTCTCACCCCGCGGGACAAACGACGCCTTGGCCTTATCTGCGAGGTCACGCTTGTCAAGGGGTGAGACAAAAGGCGACCGCCACGACAGCGCCGCGGCAATTGACACGACGGGGTCAACGCAACCCAGCACGCACGAGATGAGGAGCATCTTGCCGAGCCGGGGGTCGACGGGGAGCTTGGCGAGATGGGCCCCGAGCGGGGTGAGGGCGTCGGTGTCTGTGTCGAGGGCCCCGATCTCGCGGAGGCTGGCGCAGGCGGCCTCAGCGGCAGCGGCAGGGGGGGCCTCAAGGGCCTTGGCGAGGAAGCCCTCGACGCCGCCCGAGAGCCCGAGGAGCTTGATCTGCAGGGCGAGGCCTTCAAGGGGCACCCGAAGAATCTCGGGCTTCTGAAACTGCTCAAAAACGTTGTTGTGGGTCCACTCTGAATAGAGCCGAAAGCACAGGCCCGGCTGGACGCGCCCGGCGCGACCGCGGCGCTGCCGAGCGGCGGCCTGTGACACCCATCCCTCGATGAGCGACTGCATGTGCGTCTCCGGGTGGTATGCGTTCTCCTTGGCCTTCCCAGCGTCGACGACGTACACAACGTCGTCGATCGTGATGCTCGTCTCGGCGATGTTGGTTGCCACAACGACCTTGCGGACGCCGTCGGGCGGGTGGTTGAAGATTTCCGATTGCTGAGCCGAGGACAGGGACGAGTGGAGGCCGATGATGTAGCGGCCTCCGCCGCACGCCGCGGCAAGGTTGGGAAGGCGCATCATCGCGTCGACACAGGCGGTGATCTCGGCGAGGCCGGGCATGAAGACGAGGACGGCACCCTGGGGCTGTGTGGCGGCGATGCGGTCGACCACGGCCGCGACGAGGTCGACGTTGAGCTTGGACTGGTCGAGGTTCTTGATCAGCTGGACGATCTCCGGGTCGTAGCCACCGCCGCCGCCCCGAGCGGGCTGGGAGCCGGGTGGGCCCGCGAGGGGGGCGGGGCCGCGGAGGTCGGAGCGAGCCTGACGCCGGGGGGCCGGGGGAAGCCGCGGCTTGGCACGGAGGAGGTCGTCAGCTGCGCGATTCTCTTCGGGGCTGAGGGGCGTTTTTCTCATTAGGTCTTGCATCGGCACCGCCATTCCGGGACCCGGGCGCCAGCCTGAAAATGCGAGAGCGTCTTCGAGGTAGGTGTCCTTGACCGGGTGGGTGAAGCCAGGGATCTCGAGGACTGCCACCTTGCCGGGACGCCAGCCCGTGGGTCGTGCCATGTGGGCGTCCTCCTCGAAGACGGGGGGTAGTGTCTCGAAGTAGGACTTGAAGGCGCCTGCGTCGAGCGTAGCCGACATGAGGACGACCCGAAGGTCGGGACGTCGGGGAAGGAGGTCCCGAAGGAGCACCAGAAGAAAGTCGGAGTCGAGCGAGCGCTCATGGACTTCGTCGACGACGACATGGGTCACACCGACGAGGTCGGGGTTCCGGATGAGACGGCGCAGCAGGACACCCGTCGTGCAAAAGAGCATTCGGGTATTGTCTCCGGCCTTGGCATCGAGCCGGACGTGGTGGCCAACGACGCCGCCGACTTGCTCATTGCGCTCCGCCGCCACACGGGCCGCCACTGATGTGGCAGATATCCGTCGCGGCTGCGTCACAACACAGTCGACAGAGCCGCCTCTCCCCGACTCGATAGCGTCCTCGAGGATAAATTGAGGCACCTGGGTGGTCTTGCCGCACCCGGTCGCGCCCGCGATCACGGTGACCTGGTGGTCGCGGACGGCGCGGATGACGTCGGATCGAGCCGAGTGCGACGGGAGGCGCTCACGTTGCAGGCGCATCTTGTGCTGGCTTGAGCCGTGTGGAGCCTGACGCCAGCGGATGAGGTGGTCGCGGAGCTGCTGCGACGCGGCCTCGGCGCGGGTGGCGTTCCAGCGGGCCTTCTCCTTGACGCGGCGCTCCTCCTCAGCCTCGCGGCGGGCGTCTGCGCGGGCCTTGGCCTCCGCCCGAGCCGCGACAGCCTGGGCGTCGAGCGCGGCAAGCTCAGCGTCAGCGTTAGCGTCATCTTCCGAATCGCTGCCATCGACGCGGGCCTCGGCGGCCGCTTTGAGAGCAGCGAGCGCCACGGGGCCCAATGATGGAGGTTCGACGACGGTCTTCGGCTTTGATGCCGCAGCGGTAAGCGCTGCTGGATTGCCCCGGCCCCCGCCCTTGCGTGCGTCACGCTCTGCTTTTTGCCTTGCTTTCTCCGCGAGGAATTCGGGCGTCTTGATCACGCCTCCGCGCCCCCGCTCGACAGTGGGTGCGGCGATCGCAGTCGCCTTGAGCGAAGTTGTCAAGGGGTTGGCCGCGGTTGAGGCGCCCGACAAGGCCGAGGGCCCGGTGCCAGAGGACGCATCGCCGTGGTTGCCAAGGGCCGCCCACGCAGCGGCGTGGGCGCCGTGGTCGCGCTTCCACTGGGCGAGCTGCTCTTGGTTGTGCTCGTCGACAAGCCGGCCAAGCTGGCGACGGGCATCCGCGACCCAGCCCGCAGCCCCCGTGCTAAGGGCCTCGGGGAGAGCGTGGAGCACGAAGAAGTCGCCATCCCCCCCACTGTCACCGAGGACGTCCTCGCAGTAGCGCATGAGGCCGGCCGCGCACGCGCAGGCGGCGAGGAAGCGCAGACCGTCGAGCTCGGCCCACTTGCCCTTCTGGCCATTGGCCGTGGGTGCAGCCATAGGCATCGCCGCTGCAGCTCCGCCGGGGCCGCCGGTCGACGTAGGGCCCCAGGACCCCGCGACGCCAGCCCCGCGGGGCTCGGGCGGCGCAAAAACGCGCAGATCGAGACGGTCCGGGGCCTCGAACGGGTAGAGGCACTCCGACGACCATCCCACCTCGAGCCAGCAGCGGACAGCGGCAGGTCCCGAGGGGGGCGCGGGCGGGGCGGGGGGCGCGCGAGCGATGGCGGCCTGTCCAAGAGTCGCCAGCTCGCTCGGAGTGAGGCCAAAGACGTGAGGGCAGGGGTTGGCATCGCGGTGGGGCAAGCGTAGTCCGCTGCCATCGGGCGAGAGGCGGAGTCCATCCGTCTCCTCATAGGTCGACGAGAGGGCAGTGAGCTCCTCAAGCCGGAGCTCACGCGCTCTGTCGGCGGGGGACTGGCCCACTGCCGCAGCCTCCCGGGCACGCGCCTCAGCCACCCCGCGGCGGCCTGCAGCACGGTGGGCGAGGGCGTCCCGAAGAAGTCCCACTGCGCCCCCGCGGATGGAACCCGCCGGGGGATCGAGGCCCGCGGCCCTAAGGCAGAGCAGGGCAAGGTCCGTCATGCCTCGGCCGGCCTCGGACGCCCTGATAGCGGCCACATCGTCGACATCGACGGGCTCGGGCGGCGGTGGCGGTGGCCCCATCGGGGGGCACGGCGCACCAGCCGGAGGCTGGTGCGCCGTGCTCACGGCAGCTGACGCGGCGTTGGACGCCGGGAACTGGGTTGCGCTGCCGCCGCGCATCGCCTCTGAAACCGGGGCGTGGGACATGACCTTAATCCGCAGCGCCGCCTTTCCGCCCATACCAACTGGGAGCTCAGACGCCGGCAGGAGGATGACTAGGTGCTCAAGCGCCCTCTCAGCGGCGCGGCTCACGCGAGCTTCGAAGTCGGCATCGCCCCCCTTGCCCGCTAGCAAGGGCGCAAAGTCGCCAGCGGCCTTGCCCGCCGACCGTGTGGCGTTCCAGGCGAGGTCGGCGAGCTCTGAGCGAAAACCGTGCGCCGCCACGGCCGTCCGGACGCGCTTCCCCACACGATCTGCGACGCCCGCATCTATGGTGGTGGGGGCCTCCCCGACGGGGGCCACCACGGCGGACTCGGGACCCATCTTGCCGAGAAGCTCGGAGACGAGATTGGTCGAGTCGGCGCAGAAGGCGACGGCCTGGGTCACCTTGCCGCCTCCTGGCGCGGGCAACGATGTGCCGCCGGGGCCCGTCGCCGCTGCCACGGTTAGTCCCTTGCGCACGCCGCACTGATGGCACTCGCCGCGCTTGGCAAAGTTGGAGTTTCCACACGCCTTGCACGTCCAGTCGTTGTCCCCGCTCGAATTCTTGCCTGCTCTGCCTCCTCGGCCTCTGTCGCCGCCGCGGCCTCCGCCTCCACGGCCCCCCCTGCCGCCACCGCGGCCCGCCGGCTTCGGCCTGCGAAGTAACGTCAAGGTCAAAGGGGGCTGGGAGGCGTTGCGGCGCTCGCTTGCAGCGTGGGGCGTGTCGGCAATTGTCAGGGGACGCCATTGCGTCACATGGCCCCAAGCCCCCCGCGCCGCTGCTGAGCCCCATTGTCCGAACTCGCCCGACCGAGGCGTCTCCCCGCCCTTGCAACTTTCCCTTCCGATTGTTGCCTCCCATGGCGAGGCGGCGAGGTTACGCGCGTCTCCCGAAGCCTGGCAATAATACGGCGGCCGGCTTTGCCTGGCGGGAACGCCTTTGCGGTCCCGCGCGGAGGTCGAAAAGAGTACAGAGCCCTGCCACGCTCCCTGCGGCACTGTGGCGATGGAGCGAAGACTGCCTAACCCGCGATCCGCTTCGAGAGAGAGAGCTTGATGCAACCTGCAGGTTATTCGAGTAAACGGCAGCGTACATTCTGCGGGTGCCCCCCGCCCCACACGCTCGGCGCAGTTCTTACGGTCTCTTGTGTTGCCTAAGGTGGGTTTCCACCTGCCGCGTGGACGCCGTCCTCCTGTCGCCAGCGCCGATGCCGGCTGCCTGCTCTTTCGTGCGCCGCATCTCTTCGTACCGGTGTCATATAACCGGGACCATCGTTGGTCCCCGTTGTCGTGGAATTTCGTTGCGGGATTCCGGGTAGCGCCGCTCATCTGCCATGCCGCGGCGCGAGCCGGCCGGCCTCGCCCTCGCTTTGCCTTCGCCTCGAGGCAGTCGGCGCGCCGGACCGGCGACACCAAACCGAAGCAAGCGTGACAACCTCTTTGTGTCACGCGACAGCTTGGATCGTGACGGCACTGAGGGTGGCGCTGTCGCATGGGGCCCGACTCCGGCGCCGACGTCGGCCCCGCTCGAGCAGGCCTTCGGGTCAGCGCCGCCCGGTACTCGTCTCTTCTAGCCCGCCGCCCCCGTCGACCCCGACGGCGATCCCGAGATCGACCGTCGCCTGCTGTCGCTGGCAGCCCCCGACCGTTGGCGTTTGGTGCCACCCATCCGGCGCCGACCACCTACTCGTCGTCCAGTTCGCCCCGACCCACCCATCCACTGTCCACGCTCCGCAGCACCCCGCGCTGGAGGGGTTTGGAGCGCTCGTCTTCACGATGACCTTCTGGAAGCAGGCCGGGATGAGCTACCTGCGGTACGTCAACCTTTGTGGGGACCTTGTGCGGGCGGGGCTCAAGGAGCCGGCACGGACGGCTGCCAAGTCGCGTGAGAGCGTATACTTCAAGAAGGTCGCTTACTCGGGCAGCAAGCCCGAGCCAGCAGTGATCACCGACCGCATTGTGGAGAGCGCCAAGAAGAAGTAGAGAGCCATTCGAACAGGGAGCCTGACGGCTGTCGCCGACCTAACCCTCACACTCTCACCCAGGAGCCCGGTTGGAGGCCACCTGAGCCCCGAGTCGTTCGCCATGTCCACCTCCCGCCCACCACCGCCCGTTCGCTGCCAGAACAATTCCGCAGCGTGCCCCGCGATCCATTGTGACACTCTCGGCAACACTCCCAGTGGCGGCAGTGGTCCACAGCGGGCGACGCGGGCCTTAACATCCTCGTCGAACGTGGCAAAATGCAGAGGGCGTCTCGATCTCTGTCCGCGTTGATATCTCGTGGAATGCGCGTCGCTCGAGAGTCTGGAGTGGAGTCTGTGGCGAACGGGGCCTCGACGGCGAGCAAGGAGGGGGAAAAGCGACATTGGGCCATAGCGGACAGGTCCTCTCGCCTCCGCTCCGACTTCTCGGTCATCAACTCAGGACCTCCCCTGATCATTAGTTCTTGAGTCGCACGTTTACTCCACGGCCCTCTCCTCCACGCTCAACTTCGGCAGAGCGGTCGCGGCTGGGCGGCGGCCTCGCCTACAGGGACCCGGCGCACGATGTCGTCGTCCCCCCCCCGTTCTCCCCCTCCTAAGTCTGGCGGACCTCCCCTGCCTCTGCGCCCTGTGACGTGGGCATCGTTGGCCGTCGTGCTTGGCGGTCTATCGGTCTTTTACGCCACAGTGTACCGTGAGCGGAGGGATGCTGTGCTCAAGTCTATTCCCGCGTCGCAGGGCAGCGGCCGCGCAGCTGTCGGGGGACCCTTTCGCCTCGTCGATGCCAAGTCCGGGAAGCCCTTCACCGACGTCGATCTGCGGGGCGACTTCGGTCTCCTGTACTTTGGCTTCACCTTTTGCCCCGACATCTGTCCAGATGAGCTGGACAAGATCACTGAGGGACTGCGCAAGGCTGATGGCTTCGAGGAGAAGGCTCACCCCGACGCACCCGCCCTCGTGCGGCCTGTCTTCATCACCATCGACCCCGAGCGCGACACCGCTGAGGCCGTCGCCGAGTACCTGGAGGACTTTCACCCTCGGTTCGTGGGTCTTGTCGGGTCGCCCGACAGCGTCCGTGAGGCAGCGCGAGCCTTTCGCGTATATTACCACAAGACGGCCGAAGAGAGTGACGGCGGCTATCTCATCGACCACTCCATCATCTGCTACCTCCTCGATCCCAACGGGGACTTCGTCACCTTTTTCGGGCGCAACAACACGGCAGACGACATCGCTGACGTTGTGCGACGCAACGTGCGCGAATGGCGCCGGTCTAACCCGGGCTGGCGGCCAGGGCAAGGTAGCGGAGGTTCGCGCACGCGGTCGACGGGCGAGCGCCAGGCGATGCCCAAGATCGAGGACGACGAGGCGGCGGTCGCAGTGCCGTCCGCTCCACCGGTCGTTGCCGAGGGGGTGGCGGGGGGGTAGAGGAAGTGCATTTGATGGCTACGCAGACTCCTTCTTCAGTCGTCCACCGCCCCGTCTCGAGTGAAATCCTGCTTTGATTTGACTGTGCGCACAAAGAGCCGATTATCGTCCCGCGCTCCCGCGGCGCTCCCGCCGTCGGGCTTCTTCCCGGGGACGCCGCCCTTGGCCTTGATGAAGCTCCGCCAGTCGCCAACTCGCTGGTCCCGTCCCTTGTCCCACTTCTTCGACTCCCGCTTGGACGCCTTCTCCTTGGCGGCCTGCTCCTCCACCTTGCGTGCCAGGCGGCCCTTCTCCTCGGCCCTCCGCTTCTCGATCGTGCGCCGCCGCCACTCGGCCTGTGTTAGAAGCTCACGGGCGCGCTGGCGCCACGCGTCTTGGAATTCCTGACCCTGTTCGGCGTCCCGCTGGACGCCCACGAGCCCATCAGGGTGTAGGAGGGCCTCGAGCTTAGCTGTGGCGTCGCGCTCAGCGTCCTTGCGCCACGTCTCGCGCACCTGCTCACGCGCATGCTCCAGAACGGGACGCAGATCGGCGAGGGTCTCGCGCCCGGCGTCGTCGTCCGCGAGTAGGATCCGCTGGGCTCGGCCCAGGACCTCGAAGGCTTCCTTGGCCCGGGGGTGGACGCACTTGTCAGGGTGCACGGCCAAGCTTGCCTTGCGGTAGGCCCGCCGCACCGCCGATGCCGCTGCTTCGTCCCCGTCGTCGTGAATGGATAGCGGCACGCCGAGCTGCTCGTGGGGTAGGAGGATGAAGGCGCGGAGAACGCGTTCGACCTCGTTGCCCCGGTCGACATCCCGCAGCTCCCCGCGAAAGGCCTTCAGGGCGGCGTCGAGGTCGAGGCTTGGTGGCGGTCCGCTGGCTGACGCTCCGGTATGCTGCGGGGAGAGAGAGAGAGAGAGAGAGAGATAGAGAGAGAGAGAGAGAGAGCTACAGTCGCGACGGGTTCCGTGCAGGAGGAGGCCGAGTTATCCTTGAGCGGGGGGAGGGCTGAAAGCCGGCGCGAGTCTGCCAGGGTTCGGCGCCATCCCCGCGACTCTGCACAGCATTGAAGCGCCTCTCGTCTTTCTTTTTGCTCACCTGCACCTGGTAGGATGAAGATGTCCTACCGGATCCTTCTTTACTGTCCATCTTCGTCGTCGTTCAGAGTTCGCAGACTGAGGCCCCGCCGCCACAGCCAACGAGACCTACACGTCGCCGCCGCGTCGGGGCGTTCGCGCTTCGGCTGCCGCGGGAGGGCCACGGCGCTTCGTCTACTGGTCGGGGCGGGAGTAGTGGGGAGAAGGGGGGGGGAGGGGGTCGGGTCGCTCTGGTCCCTCTGATTTCAAAGGCCAACCCTGATCACCACCCACCGTCGTCGTCACCCTCAAACTCATTCTCAGCCGCCACGTGTTCCCCCCTGAGCCCTCCCTCTTCAACACCAGCACCGACGTAGGCCGCGTCGTCGTCGTAGCGCTGGCTCGCCGGGGCCGGTGGCAGCGGCGGCAGTTCTCGTCCCGGTGCTGACGACGTTATCGCAGTCGACGCCTCTTCCGCGACGCCCTCAGCGACGTCCTCGGCCGTCTCTTCGCGCCACCCGAACCGGCTGGTGCCCGGGATGGATCCCCAGACGCGGCGGGGCTCGGCGGGCGGGGGGGGGGGCACAGGGGGACGGTCTAGCGTGAACTGGAACACGGTGCGGTCCTTGCCACCCGCTGACACGAGGCGCTGGTCGCCTGCCGAGAAGGCGAGACCCATGACGTGGCTCGAGTGTCCCCGATAGCTGCGGCATGCGGCCTCGTCGACGACGCAGGGGAAGTTGAAGAGGGACACGAAGCCGTCGTCGCCCGCCGTCGCAAGGAAACGGCCATCGGCGGTGCGGGCGACGGCATTGACATCTGTGCCGTCCGAGTCGGCCGGCCAGATGCCCATCACGGGGAAGCCGAGGGGTAGGGTCCAGGTGGCCCAGCGAGTGTCGACCTGGGGCATAATCACCTGACGCCCAGTGGATGGGTCGAAATATACAATTTCATACGATTGGGACGTTGTCTGGAGGGCTGAGCCGTCGGAGGAGAAGTCAACTGCGGTTACCGTCGACGAGTGCCCTGCGCACCGGGCCTGGCGACGGAACTTGGTGCCGTCCATCGAGTAGACGTCGACGCACCTGTCGTGACCACCCGCGGCGAGAAGCCGCCCGTCGGGACTGAATCGCACGCACGTGATGGGGGCCTTTTGGTCACGGGCCTCGAAGACGGGCCGGAGGAGGCCGGCCGCCACGTCGACCTCAAGGACAACAATTTCGCCCTTGCGACCCCCGATGGCGAGATGGTGGACCGTTGAGTCGGGAATCGGCACTGGGCTGAATGCAGCGCACCGGCCGGCAAATCCGAGCTCGACCGAATAGGACACGCGGCGGACGCCAGCGTCCCAGACGAGGGCACCACCGTTATCGCACACCGACACGAAGACGTCGGGTAACGTCGGGTGTGTGGCGACGGCCCAGAGGTCCGCATCATGGCCGTCCATGAGAGTCTCCTGCCGCGGCTCGGGCTCGTCGCCCATCGTGACCTCGATGACATCGCACCCCGACGTGCCGACGAGGAACTGGCTCGACCCCTCGGTCGGGTCGATGGCGATGGCGCGGATCGAGGGGGGCGGACCCTCTCCGCCGTGGGGGCAGCGGAGACGGATCGATGGGCGCGCAAGCTGGCCGTCCCGCGGGGGACCAGTGGTGACGTCCCAGAACATGACAACGCCATCGGCGCCGCCGCTGACGAGGGCAAGGCGGGGTTCTCCACCGGGGACACCACCGGCCTCAACTTCGGCAAGGCCAAGGCCCCGCACTCCGCGCCGGGCGACACTTCCGTCGGGCAGATGGACTTTGGGGCCCTTGGCGTGGGCGAGGATTTCCTTGACGCAACGTGCGCCCTTGTAGACGTAGAGAGAGCCAGACGAGGTCCCCGCGACAAGAAACTGCGGAGAGTCTGGGTTCACCTTGGGCAGAAAAACGATGCTGTGCACGTTGGACATGGGGGCCTTACCAAAGGACGCCGTCTGGGCCTCCCATCGCCCCTTGGCTCCGGGGCTCCAGATGCGCATGTGCTTGCGACCAAAGGTGGCGAAAACACCCGAGCCATATGGGTCCCACTCGAGACCAAATACCTGGGGGGGCTCGCCAGAGTAGCCACCACCCTCAGACACGATGCGGCCCCGGACCCAGTCATAGACGAAGACAGTGTGCTGATTGTCCGTGGACACGCAAGCGAGGTGGGCGCCGTCAGGAGAGAAGCCGAGGGCCTGGATGCCGCGAGCACCCTTGCCGAACTCGAGGCGTGCGATGACGTTTTCGCCATCCTGGCTGCCGATGCGTGTGTCCCAGACAAAGACGATAGGGCCATGGTCGTGTGACGACACCTGGCCCGAGGCGCAGAGGGTGCGAGCGGGATAGGTGACGCCCCTGACGGTGACTTCTGCCTCGAGAAGCGTGAGAGCAAGAACGTCGTCGTCGTGGCCGAGGAAGAAGCGCTGCCGGTGGCCAGTGCCATCTGCGCGCGGCCTGGCGTAGACGACGCAGAGGCCGGCCGTCGAGTAGACGACATCCCCGTCCGCGGTGTAAAAGACGTTGCGCGAAGTTGACGTGACGCCATCGTATCCGTAGACGTGCTCAAGGCGAAGCCGGGCGTCGGGGATGGTTGCTGACCGCACCGCCAGGGCGGGGTCCCAATCGGTGGGCGTGTGGACGCCCGTGCGGCAGGGCGGGTAGATAATCTTGCCACGAAAGTCGGCAGACTCTCCAGCGACGAAGGCCCCACGGCGTACGTTTGCAGCCTCAATGAGCTGGCGGAGGGGGCTAGCTAGGAGCACGCGGCGGAGCTCGACAAACGGCATCGACGACCCGGGGTGGCCACGAAAGGCGAAGAGTGCCTTGGCCTCGGTCTCGGACGCCGGCACACCGAGGGCAGCACAAATCTCCACCAGCTCGGCGGGGACCACGCGGCCGTCGCCGTCATCGTCGTGCTCGCGGAAGCGCTTGAGAAGGAGGGCCCGCTCGTCCTGGTACACGCGACGACCCGAGTGGAGTGCCTCCCGAATCTCCTCCTCGAGCTGCTGGAGGTGTAGGTGCGTGCAGTCGGCCGGGTCTGTCGCCACGCGGTCACGCAGACGGAGGCGGGGATCGCCATTGACGTGGGCGGAGGTAGGATCATTATCGTCGTCCAGCGGGGGGGCGAGAGGGCGCGCCTCGTTATTGAGGGGGCGCAGGGCAGCGGGGGCCACCGGCGGGGGGGGCGGCGGGCGGGGGCAGGTGGGGGGCTTGGTGCTCCCCAAGGGGGGGCGGCCGCGACGGGACGCGGCAAAGGGCGCGGAGGCAAAGGGCGCATTCCCACTGCCACCACCACCACCGCCGTACCGAGCACCTGAGTTCGCGGGCGGGCGGCGTGCCGAGGCAGAGCCAGGACGGCCGCCCCGCGTCCTGGCAGGTGAAGTGGGCGGGAGCGCCGCGGGGTTCTCGTCCCAGAGGTTCTTGGCTCCGTAGGATGCGGGGCGCGTGCGACCTTTCTCGCCCCCCCCGCCCCCGCCACTGCCATCAACGGCCGAGGTCGGGCGGGCGGCACGCCCCCAGGAGCCGCCAAGGCCTCCGGCGTAGCCCCCGACGTAGGTGCCCTTGGCACCGCCACCGCTCCCTCCCCCTCCCACTCCGCCGCCGGCTAGGTTGCCGCGGATGGCGCCGGCCAGGCTTCGGCTCGTCGTCTCGCCCATCGTTCCCATGGTCGCGTCTGGTGGACGTCGGTCGCTGCTGTGGGCGGGGGAGGGGGGGGCGCACGGGTCAGCCACAGTCGGCGGCAGCCGGGCGCCCTTCGAACGGGGCCAGCGCCCCCGGCTGGCGAGGCCGGGTCTCTTCCGGCGTCGGAGAGATCGAGATTGAGTACGGAGAGCGTATTAGATCCTCTCGATGGCGCCATCCGATCCCGGCCTATCTCCAGGGGCGAGCGAGGCGCAAGGTCGAATGGACATTCTCCGGTCCAAGTTTGGCGACGCCGCTCCTCCCCGCTCAAATGAGGCCCAAGAGGCCACTCGCCCGGGTCTCAGCCAAGGTTTATCTGGTGCTTATTCCGAGCGACAGGTATAACGACCGGAAGAATCAGCGGGGGGCAGAAGTGGAGGGACCGAGGTAATGGGAGGCCGACTGAGACACGGCAGCAGTTCCGGGAGGGAAGTCATAGTCAAGAGCTCACCGTCCCCCTTCCCCCCGCGCTAAATCTTCCGGGTGTGGCACGGGCCCGAGAGCTGCGTCGAAATCGAGCATGAGCCGGTCCGCGGCCTTGGTGGCAGCGACGGTGGCGCCTTTCTCACTTCCCCCGGACCGGATCTCTTGCAGCCAGCCGTCAAGGCGGCCCCACCGCTCCTCGCGATGCCGGTTCTCGACGCGGGTCTCGGCCTCTAAGGCGGCACCCTCGACCCATCCCCGCAGCCCGCGGCGGAGGGCGTGAACGCGGCGCAGGCGCAGGACGGCGGCCTCGCCAGCGGCCTCGACGACGCGGCGCGCCGACGCTTCCTCCGATGCGTGGGCGCCCCAGGCGCGCAGTGCCGACCGCAATGCACGCCTCGCGTGGTGCCCGCGGGCGGCGGTGAGGCGGTCTCTAGCGTCACCGGCGGCCTCGGCGAGTCCGAGGAACGCACGGCGCGCGAGGACATCGTCGGCATGGCGGGCCAGGGCGGCGGCGCGCCAGAGGCCCAAGAGGCCGGCGCGGGCGCGACGGTGCCGGGTAAAGGCGCCGACGTTGACGGTGTCGTCCTCGGCTTCCTGGGCCGCCGCTCGATGCCAGCCACGCAACAGGGCGAGCAGCCTGTACCGTTCGGCCTCATGGGCGCGGCGGGCGGACGCGGACACTGCGACAGCGAGGCCTCTCAGGCCCGCCCGGGCCAGGGCGCGTCCCCGGTGGACGACTGCGAGGGCCCGCTGGGTGCGTGCAGCGTCCACGCGAGCCGCGCGGTCGCGGGCGGCGGCCTGGCGCTCGGCCTTCTGCGCCGCTAGCTCGGCGGCGACAGCTCGGGCTTCGATGGCGTCCCGGCGCTGGCTTGGCGTCATCGCTGCAGTCGCCGTTGTGCACGCGAGGGCAGCCCTGGGGGCGGCGGCCTCGAGCTCCTCGCGCCGCTCGCGCTCCTGCGGGGTCAGAAAGGGTTCGATGGCGGGAACCGGTGGAAAGGGTCGGGACAGGGGCAGAGGCGCAAAGCCTGGGCCGGGGCAGTCGGGGCGGCGTGGAGTCTTGGTCCCCAAATTTGTCTGTCCTCGCCTTGCGACTCCTCTCTGCGTCCTCAAACATCCCCACGAGTCTGTCCCGTGGCGCCGGGGGTACGACCACGGCGTCATCATCGTTCTTTATCATCGATGCCGCGGGCCGGGCGGGTGGGACGCGCTTGACGCGCTTGGGCGGCGTCGCTCGCTCGGACCGCTCCCTCTCTTTGGCGGCGGCGATGCGCAGATCGACCAGGCGCTGTGCCAGCGGCATCAGCAACGCGAGGCGCTCCATATCCGGCTCCTCCGCTAGAATGCCATCTGTCTCGTCCATGGCGGGCCGGGGCCCGTCTGCGGAGTGGGAGGGGGGTGGTGACGCGGCTCGTTGTGGGTCGGGGACAGGCGAAGGGCGATGTGCTTCGAACGGTGAGGCCTCCCTCGTATTTTCTGGGAAAAGAGACAGTCGAAATGTAATCAAAACCAGTAAACATCAGCAGATTCTCGTTAAGAGCCGTTCGTTCGGCCCGATAGAGGCGCTTTCGACCCGTTAATAGGATGGCGACTTCTCCAACGCGGCGTTGTCGCCGCACTCTCGCCCCCACAGGAAGCAACGGGACCCGCCAAGTCAGAAGCAACTTTGAACGACGTCAAATTGACCCCCCACCCAGTCGAAAGGCTGTGCGACTCGTGCCCGAGGGGCAGGATTGGACGGTAATACTGTCGGGCGGGCGGTGGAGAACACGTAGTAAACGCTATTTAGCAATGTCAACTCGCCCCCCACCATACGGTAGTCGACGGCCGCCTCTGTGGACCTTCTAAGTCCCGGAGTGTGCGCCAGGAGTCGACCAGGAGCCAGCCTGGAGCCGGTCAGTATGGCCGACCGCAGGGAGACGAGCCCGACCCCGCCTGCCCGCCCCGAGTCGAGGGCCGATCCGAGGCAAGTATGAGCACCTGGCGTATCGATGTTCTTTCTCACCAAGCCCGGCTGGACGCGAGGAGGCCGTCGTTTGCGCCGCCACCGCCGCCCGCCGCGCCGACTGCTCTCTCTCGTTCTCCCGCAGGCGCGCCGGAGCCAGCAGGATGGAGCGACGCAGCCCAACTCCCTCGAGATCCCCGCTGCCGATGGAGGCCGACGCCGGGCCCGGCCCGTCCACTACTGCCCCCACCGCGGGAGGGGCCATCGTGGGCAGGCCAGCTTCGCGCCCCCCCCCCTCCAGCGGAGGAGGTATTTACGTCCCGCCCTTCAAGCTGGCGCGCCAGCTGGCGGCTTTGGAAAAAGAGGCAAAAGAGGCCGCCGCGGCGCGCGCCGCCGAGGCCGAGGCCGATGGTAATGTACCCTCGGCTCCCCCCCCCGTGCCTCGTGAGCTGCAGCGCGCCCGATGGGATCAGCTGCGCAAGGGCCTGACAGGAGTGGTGAACAAGTGCAGCGCGGCCAACATGAAGGAGGTGCTGCCCGAGCTATTTGCGCTCAACCTGGTGCGAGGTCGGGGCCTCTTCTGCCGCGCCGTCCTGCGTGCCACCGTCGCGTCACCCAACTACGCTGATGTCTACGCGGCCCTCGTCGCCGTGGTCAACACCAAGCTCCCCGAGATCGGAGAGCTGCTCCTGAATCGCGCTGCCGTGCAATTTCGCCGTGCGCTAGCTCGCAGGGATCGCGGAGTCGCCACGGCCGCCCTCGCCCTCCTCGGCCACCTCGTCAACCAGGGCGTTGTCCACGAAGTCGTCGCTCTCCAGGCCCTCTTTCTCCTCCTCGCTGAGCCCACGGACGACTCAGTTGCGCTCGCTTGCTCCTTCGTTACGCTCGTGGGCGCGACGCTCAAAGAAGTGTCGCGGCGCGGCCTCGATGCCGTGCTGACGCGCCTTCGCGCCGTCCTCCACGAGGGCACCGACGTTGGTCGTCCCACCCAGTACCTCGTCGAGGGCCTGCTGGCAACGGCGCGGGCTGGCTTCGATGAAAGTGGGCACCCGTCACGGGCACCGGGCCTCGATCTCGTCGATGAGGAAGACCAGATCACCCACGAGCTCGACCTTGACGCCAAGGTCGATCCCATGATGACGCTGGACGTCTTCCGGGAGGACCCGGCCTGGGAAGAGCACGAGCGTGCCTGGCGTGCTACCCGCCGGGAGCTTCTTGGCCGGGGCGACGATGACAGCTCGACCGAAGAGGACTCGGACTTGTCGTCGGGGTCCTCGGGGTCCAAGGACGACGACGACACCCTGTCAGGCCGCGAGGACGGCATGGCTGACACTGCTGGTGGGGATGACGGGGGATACGCCATGGCCCATGCGGGGGGAGGGGCTCCCCCCCCTGGTGCGGCAAGCGGTGCTATTGCTGACCTAACGCAGACGGACATCGTCAACCTGCGCCGGACAATCTACCTCACGCTGCAGTCGTCCCTTGACTTCGAGGAGGCCGGCCACAAGCTGCAGAAGATGGCTCTGCCCGCTGGCAGTGAGGGTGAGCTCGCCACGATGATCCTTCAGTGCAGCGCCAACGAGAAGGTTTACAGCCGCTTTTACGGCCTCCTGGCAGGCCGCTTTTGCGAGCTCCGCCGCGAGCACCGTGCCGCGTACGAGACCCTTTTTGGTCGCCAGTATGCGCTCGCCCACCGGGTTGAGACGGGAAAGCTGCGCAACACAGCGCGTCTCTTCGGCCACCTTATGGCCACAGACGCCATCAGCTGGGCCGTGCTTGAGCACGTGCGACTCACTGAGATGGACACGACGTCGTCCGGGCGCATCTTTGTCAAGTTCCTGTTCCAGGAGCTCGCCGAGGGCCTGGGACTTCCATCCCTTAAAGAGCGCGTTGAGGATCCCGGGGGCACTGGCTGGTTCGCAGGGCTCTTCCCCATGTCGTCGCCGGCTGACCTCCGCTTCGGCATCAACTTCTTCACGTCAATTGGCCTTGGCGGTCTCACGCAGCAGGCGCGGGAGAACCTAACCAAGCTTCCAGCCCTCCTTGAGGACCGCCGGGTCACTGAGCAACGAGCTGCTGCTGGTGGTGCTGAGGCAGAGACATCGAGCAGTACTGAGAGCTCGTCCCTGTCGTCCTCCCTCTCAAGCGACTCGATGGACTCTCATGACACTCGCCGTGGTCGGAGTGGTGACTCGCGCTCCTCCACCTTGTCTTCATCCCTGACCCCCTCATCACGAGGGCGGTCTGCTGACAGAAGGCGTGGGCAGGCTCATCGCATTGCAAGGCATGGCACGTCCTTGTCGCGATCCAAGTCTGAGGATTCGCCTAGATGTGGTAACGACCACCGCCGTGGTTCTAGATCTTCGTCACTCACCGCCTCGCGCTCGCGCTCACGCACTGCCGACGGGTGCCACAACAAGCGTCGACGCAGCCGGAGCTGCAGTGAGTCGTCCCGGTCCTGCTCTCGGTCGAGGACGCCGGATGTGCACCGCGATAGGCGTCAAAGAAGCCGCAGCTTCTCATCCAGCATGAGGAGCCCACTGTCTTCGCGTAGCCGGACCCGCTCGCCTCGGCCGGACGGTCGTGGCCGAAGCCGCAGCCGCAGCTACTCCTCCCGGTCACAAAGCCGGCTTTCCTCGCGGAGCCAGAGTGGCTCACGACGGGGCGATGGCCGCAGAAACGAATACCGCGCAAGGAGTCCCTCCTCTCATGGTCGGTCGCGGACTTACAGCTCCCGGAGCCGGTCCATGTCCCCACGTCGCCGCAGGGATTCCCGATCCCCGCCTCGCAGACTCCCTGGCCCCCCACCTGGGGGACCGCTGCCTCCTAGGGATGGGCCACCCAAGGATGATCCCCTCCAGGTCTGCTTCCTGCACACCAAGGGCGAGTGCACATATGGAGACCGTTGTCGTTTTTCTCACGACCCCGACCATATCGCTGCAGCAGCTGTGCGCCGCAAAGTTGATGCCGACCAGGTCTGCTTCCAGTTTGTCCAGGGCAACTGTACCTACGGCGACCGGTGTCGCTTCTCTCACGACTCTGAACTTGTGGCATCCACTTTGGCACGTCGGGGAGCGCCCAACCGCGACGGGCACCCCCAGGTCTGTGGCCAGTTTGCCCGCGGTGACTGCACCTTTGGAGACAGATGCCGCTTCTCACATGACCCCGAGCGTGTTGCAGCGGCAGCCACATCTGGACACAACAGTAACAGGGGCCGCCGGCCGCTTCCTGGACCGCCGATGATGCCGCCGCCACGCGTCCGCCTTCCTCCCAACGATAGAGGGGACGCAGACGCAGATATCCAAGCCCATCTTGCTCGCGTCAGCCGTCGCACTGCTGACATGGGCACAGTGGCTGCTCGGCCTCCTCGCTCGTCTCCGCTCTCTGAGTCTCCAGACGCGGCGATGCGTCGCCATGCTCTGGCCGTTGCGGGCCGCCTCGGTGACATCGGGGAGAGCGGTGGTGAACGTCGCGAGCGGCCGCGGTCACCCAGCGTGAGCGACGGCGGCTGCAACGGCGGTGGCACACGGTCATCGTCACCCAGGGCAAAGCGGCCCCGACGCGCCTGAGTGACTAGGAGGGAGGGAGATGCTCGAGTAGGTTTGTCCAATTCAAAACCCTCCATCGCCATCGAGTTCCATCCCCCCCTCGTCACGCTCGCCATCCTCCTCGAGGGCGAGACGGACGTACTCCGCACTGGCGAAGCGATCCCACGGCGTAAGGGGGCCAATCTCATCACTGTCTCCCGGACGCCCGCCACCTCCGAAGGGATCGCGCGTCTCAAATGCCACGAACTTGTTGATGTTGCAGAGGGCGTGGAAGAGGGTGCCTGACTGATGCCGTGCCGGTCCGCCAAGGCGAGGGTTGCGGGAGTCGGCCCCGCTCGTCCCGGAGCGCTTGAGGTCAGCAAGGCTGAACCCACGGTCCGGGTGTTGCGGGCCGAGTAGGTCAATCAGTTGGCACCAGAGGTCGTCCCACCCAACAGGCTCGGCGAGGAGGCTTTCCATGCGCTGAAGTTGTTCTTCGTAAAAGACAGCCGCCTCGCGGCGCCCCACGTAGCCGTCCTCGTCCTCATCGCACACGCCGTGCCAATAGCGGAGAGCGGCATCCGTAGTCTTGTCCTCCTCCGACAGGATGAACCAGCAAAAGTCCTCGTAGCCAAGCTGCGCTCCCGGATCTCCTACGGGCCGCTCTGGCGCCAGAGTGCCGTCTCCCCAGGCCCCGCCTGTGGGGCCGCGAAGAGGCCGGCCCCGGCCCGCAAGGACACGGTCAACGGCGCGGTAGGTGAGGGCATTGTTTCCGTAACGAAGGAGGTCGTCGCGCCCCACGGCAAAGTCGTGGTCCCCGTCAAGCTCCCAGAAGCGACAGTAGATGACGTAGAAGTGCTCATAGCTGAAGAAACGCCGCACACGGTTGACGTCCTCCTCACGATCGAGCTGGGCCAGGACGGCCGGCAGCGGCGACCGGACGAACTCAGACCGAGAGATGCAGCCCCGGTCGCCACGGTCGAGCGCGTGGTAGATGCGGTGGCACACCGTCTCCAGATAGCGCGTCTGGAAGTCGGGCGAGGCCCGGAGGAATTCAAGGCCCGGGTGAGTATCAACGACCGCACGGAGGAGGGGCACGAGCATGCAGGGAGTCAGGCCCTTAAGCGCGAGCTCGCGGATGCGCGCAGCGGAGGCGTGGGCGAGGAGACGCCGCCGCGTCCTCGCGGCGCGCGCCGTGGCAGCGGCTGACGTCTCGCCGGTCGAGGCCACCTCGGGCTCGGGGGCAGGGGGAAGAGCGCCCTTGGGCTCGCGCCAGATTACGGCGAAGATCCGATGAGCAACTCCGACGGCGTCGGCAGGCTCCCCGCCCGGCCCCACAGGGCCGCGAATCCAGGCGTCCAAGTCGGCACGCGTGACGCGGCGCTTGCCGTCGTGATCGCACACCGTAGGTCGCAGGGCGGCCCGGGCCGCGGCCGAGACGGACGTGGCGGGCGGGGGGGGCATGGGTGTGCCCTCGGCCGCCGATGCGGCAGCGGCCGCCTCGGCCTCAGCCTCGGCCTCAGCCTCGGCACGGGCATCGGCAGTGGGCGGGTACGAGGCCAGACGGTCGAAGAGGACGTGGGCCACTGCGCCGGGCAGCTCGAGCGACGCGGCTGCGGCCAAGACGAAGGCCTCACGGCCGAGGCCCTCGGCAGCGCCCGGTCCAGCAAAGGCCGCGTTCCGGGCCTGCGCCATGCGTTCAATTTCGGCTACGTCGGGGGGCGGGCCGGCGGGGCCCCACCAAAACTGCGGCACCTTCCCCTCGGTGTGCGAGGCCTCGCGTCCGGATCGAGCCGACCCGGACAAGAAGCGTCCCCGCGACCCACCGTCGCCGCCGCGGCTCGACGGTGACGCAGCTCTCGCACCAGCGTCTGAACCCCCGGGGCTCGAAGCCGCGCCGGGAGACGCTGACCGATTGGGGGACCGCGGCGCCTCGGGCCACGTGTCGCCGCGGCTGTCACCTAGGGGTCCGTCTTGAGGAGGGGGGGGTTGATGCTTTCCGGGGCTCAGCGGGGGTTGGCTATAAAGGTTGCCATCGCTGCCAAGGCCGCCATGGGAGGAGCCAGGTGAGGACGTGGCCCCGAGGCTAGAACGATCGGGCAGCACCGAAAGTGGGCGATCATTTTCGGCATCGTCGATCAGGGCGAGGGCCGCGCGTTGAGACTCTGCGTCGTTGAGGCGCGGAAGGGTCAGGCCTGTCAAAGTCGACGCCATGCCAAGCCGGGAAGCGGCCCTGGCGTCGCTCTCGCGGATATCTCGTCATATCCGCTAACAATGGACTCACCTGGAAGCAGAAGCCATTGCACGAAGAGTTCGTCGAGCTTGAGGCGGGAGCACGGGAGGCGCGTCGAGCCGGCGCCAAAACCGGACGAGCGGACCGCCTTGGACGGTCCCTCGTCTACTTGACGGCTCATCGCGACAACCTGCGCCATGCTCCGGCGAGACACAAGGCCTGCGGCCGGGCGGAACTGCAGTAGGGGGCGCGGGGGGCGAAAACTCTGGGCCACGCCCCATACGCCATGGGATTGTCGCCAGGTCGGGTCGTGAGGGGCCGCAACGTACACTGCCGGTTCAAATGCCTGCACGATCCCCGATCCGACGCCGCTTCTTCGGGTTCGCATGCCGCTCGCAGTATCCGAGCGCCGTAATGGCCGCGGCCCTGCACGTGCCTCTTCCGGCTTTGGCGGTGCAGCGGAACTTGCCGACGCGCACAGCTGGAGCCCGCTCCGGCGATAGGGGAGGGGGCGACGCTGGGGCGGGGGCGGGGACGTCCAGCGGTATGTCCTTTACGGCCGCAGCGAACCGACCCGTATGCTTGATGGCGAGAAGGTCGACGTCGACCTCGTCGTCGTCAGCGAATCCGGCCGCCGCCGCAGCCTCGTCGTCCGAGGACATGCTGCAGCTGTCGGCCGAGGCCCCGTCAGGGGCGCCCCGGGGCAGAGGCTCAGCGCCATCAGCCGACTCCCCGCTGTCGACCGAGAGCGACCGCTGCGGCAGATCAGCAGGGGGCGGATCTTTGTAGAGGGAGGCGGCATGTCCCCTCCGCAACTTCCCCCCCACGATGCGACCGACAAGGGCGCGGACGGCCCACGATGCTTGGGCCCCTTCAGGGTGCCGCATTACGTGCGAGATGGCCCGCGGCAGCCGCGCCGCCTCGCCCAGGAGTCGGCGGGCATAGAGAGGATCGGCCCGCCGCGCGAGATCCTTGCTCAGATCCCGCGGGAGAATTGTAGGCAGCGGGGCCTCCGAGGCGGCGCTGCAGGCGAGGCAGTAAGCCAGAGAGGAGGGGACCCCGTCTATCTGTGTGACGAGGTCGCCACCTGCGCGGGGCTCCTCGAGGGCGGACAGCGCCTCACGCAGCCCATTCCACGCGTCGGCGTAGGCGAGCTCCGTCCTGGCTAGCTCGTTGAGTGCCTCGGATGGGAGCGGGTCGGCGAGGCGCCGGACAAGATGTGCAGAAACGAAGGCGGGCACGGGCGCGTCATCGTCGGCCGCTTTTCCCTTGGGGGGCGCCGGCCGCCCCGCGCGCACCGGGGGGGACGGCGATGCAGGGGCGGGGGGCAGAGCGGCGGGGAGGTCATGAGTCACACACACAAGCCCGCCTCCAGCCCGGAGGTCAGCGACAGCCCGGGCCGCCTCAAGCGCCCCACGCTTGTCGTCACCGGGCGCTGTCGCCACGCCCCACGGGAAGAGACCTCGGTACCGTGCCCGGAAGGCCGCGTCGGGGATCTGGGGGAAGGAGTGGGGAGTGGCATGAGCAAACGCGTTCGAGCACGGCGCGGGATGGGATAAGGAAAGATGCCAAAGCCGTAGCCCACAAGGCCGCCGCGCATCAACGACGCGCCTGGGTGAGGGGAAGGAGAGCGGCCAGGCGCAGCAGAGGAGCCCTTTTTGGTCCCGTGACGCATGTGTATGCATAAGTGGTGGGCGCTGAGGGCCCCAGCAAGGCGAGGGCCGCGGCGTCGCGGCCGCGCGCAGCATCCTCGGCCGACGCAACCTTCCAAGAGAAGCGCCCTCCCGGGACAGAGGGAACGGCCGTCGGCTGGCCAGGATCAACCACAGTGATCCTCCACTGCCGGACCTGCAGGGTCGGCTGCTCCAGGACGACGTCGAGAGTCCCGACGGCGGCGGGAGGCTCGGCGACGGGGGCAGGACTCTCAATAGCCTCGGGAGCCTCGGCGACGACGGCAGCAAGGGCATCAACAGCCGAGGCGCAAGCGACGAGAGGGGTGGCGCGCCCCCCGGCCATCCAGAGGTGCCACGCCAGCAGGACGCCCGCGGCGCGCCGCGCCACGAGCACCGGACGCCTCCACTCGGGGATATCGTCTAGGTCGAGGGCGGCGTGCGCTTCGGCCGCGACGGCGAGCGCGGCGGCCGCCGCGGGGGGGTCTGTCGCCGCCATCTCCGACCACAGGGGTCCCCACCGCGACGACGCCGCCACCGCCGTCGCCTCCCACATCGCCAGGAGGAGGACGGTTGACAGCGGAGGAGGTGCCCGACAGTCTTTGTGAAAGAGGGCCTCGCAGCAGGCGCGCGCGAGGACGGCGCCGGCCGATGGGTCGGCGCGGGGCGGCTCAGACCCTTGCCGAGGACGGGGCAGGGCGCTGGCGACCGTGATGGCCTCGGGGCCACGTGTCGGACCAAGGTACCGATTCGTCGGCACAACGGCGCCCTCCTCGTCGACCCAGCATCCGCGTGCCCCACTCCACAGGGCGGAGCGGCCGACGACGTCCTTTGGAGCCTTGCCGCCCGGCCTGGGGACGGGGGGGGCGTCGGCACCATCAGCCGCCGCGTCGGTTCGCGCCCCTGCTCGGAGAGCCGCGGCCTGCGCCGCGGTTGGAGCCTTGCCCGCCGCCGCCGCCGCCCGGCCCTCGATCAGAAGTCGGCCGTGGAACGGACACAGGTCAGGGTCGGGCCGGTCGTCCGCGTTGGGCGGGCTGGCGTCTGCAGCGGCGAGGCCGTCCGTGGCAGCATCGGCGTTGGCAGGGCCAGCAGCCGGCTTGTGGCAGTGGGCGCGGCGGCACTTCACGGGTGCGCGCGACGCTGACTCAAGCTGAGTTAGAGCCCGGGCGACGAACGCGGCCAGTTCCTCAGGATCGGGGGAGGGGGGAGGGGTGTCGAACATCCTATCTCTGTCTTTCTATTGGAGCTAGAGAGTGACGCCGTCGCCGCGAGGTTCGCCGCGCTGCGGCCTAGGGCGGGCCCCGGCCGACGCGGCCGAGTCCAGGGCAGGCCCCTCTGAGCGAGCAGCTGGTCCGCGAAGAAGGAGGCCAGCTTTGCAATCGCGGCGAGCGGCTCGGGACATCTGCAGAACAGCACGGCAGAAAAGGGTCATGCGAGGCGGCCGACGTGGGGGCATTCTTCGCGCCCTCCGCGGCCAGCCGGTAGTGGCACCTGTGGTGGTGACAAGCGTACGACTCACTTTTTGAGATTGTGGCGCCCGACAGCGAGCCGGCGGAGACCCTCTGGCCCTACCCCCCGCGTGGACCACCTTCGTCCTCCACAACGGGGGTCGCCCACCTCTGGCTTAGCTGCCTGCATTGTGAGATGGGCCTTCCCGAGGAATCAGACCCCGCCTTAAGGCAGGGCCGGTCCACCGCATCCGTCTTCTCGTCCGTGGCGCGCGAGCAGGAGCGGGCGCGGGCTGCGGCGGCAGGTGGAGCGCTGCAGCTGCCCCACGCCGAGGTCGACCGTGTCCTGGCGCTGATGGGGGGGGGCAGCGCCTACACCTTCGTCAAGGGGGAGGATAGGGAGGAGGGCGTCGGGGCAGAGGAGGAGACGCCTCCACGCCTGCTGACAGCCGACGTGGGACCCGCCAAGCCCTTGGCCGAGCAGCTGTTGGAGCACACCCGGCGAGAGACGGCAGACGCACGCCCCAAGGAGGAGCCCACCCCCGCCGTCGAGCCCGCGACCCCCCCATAGCTCGGGCGCGAGCCCTCGCTGCCCATCCAGGCGTCGATGGCCGCCACCGGCGCGGGGGGGCAGGCGGCGATCTGATTTTGGACCGGGGACAACAATAATGTGGTGGCCGCCAGGGCCGTTCCCCCAGCTGGCCAGCTTGCCCCACGCCTCCGCCCCTCCACCGTCGTCCGCTCGACCGCGCGGGGGCGCGGAAGGCGGGAACAGCGGCGGGGAGGGCGGCCGACAGCGCCCCTGTGGGCGGCCCTCTAGGCCTCGGGCGCTGGCATGTCCCCGATTTGACGCTGTCCACAGCGGTGCGGCTCCCTCCCCACCCCCTCACCCCAAACTCCTCCCCGAACCCCTCCTTCTCCCACACATCCGTCCGTTCCCCAGGGCTCGAGAGGAGGCGAAGGCGGAGAGGGAGAGGCAGCGCAAGGTGGGCGGCAATCGACCCCTCTCGGAGGACGAGGCTGACTTTCTCGACCAGGGCGAGCGGGAGCGACTCGAGGCTGAGGCAGCCCAGGCGGCAGCTGAGCGGCGCGAGGTGAACGCCTTTGCCGTGCTCAGGGCGCACGAGGAGGAGCGCCGACGCCTGGACGCGGCAGTGTCGGGGCCTTCGGGGGAGGATGCGTCGGCTCCTCCGCCGCCCCTTGTGGCGCCCAAGGGGACCGCCCCTTCAGGTCGGGTGAGGCCGCGGCCCGCAGTGCGGCCCCAGACGGTTGCCGCCGCGGTGGAGCCCGACGCCAAGCGACCACGCGCCGACACCGCTGGGGTGGTCTCGGCGCCGGGTGGGGTCGGGTTGCTGGGCAGTGAGTACGGGCCAACCTCATCCAGCGGCAACGACGAGTGATGGAGGGGGGAGTGCGCTTTCCCTGCTCCGGGCGCAGGCTGTGGTTGGGGGCGCTGGAGCGACTACGCCCCGGCTGCTGCCGTGTGCCTCGAAGGTGGCTAGAAGAGGTCAACAGAGTCATGTCGCCAGGCAAAGCGAGTATTCCCCCCCCCCCTCGCCTGCGTCGCGTCATACTTACCTGTGCGGCGGTTCTGGTGATCAAGAAGACCAGGCCGGCTGTCGGCGCTGTAGCCCCTTGCACTCTGGGCGGCGGCGCCGGGCTCGCGGCGCTTCGGCGTTCGCGGACGTAACCATTTTTCCACGGCTGCCTTCGGGCGCCATTCCCCCTCCGCGTCCTTTGACGCGTCAAAATCGAAGCACCAGGATTCCGTCGCGTCTTGATCGGCCGAAACGTCTCCGGCCCCCAATGCGTCGTTTCCCATGGCAGTTCCCCCGTTAACCCCCGCTCACCAAATCACTTTGGCCGGTCAGCTCCGATCTTCGTTGCCCGCCACGCATTGGGCGGCGCGAGCGTACCAGGAGAGGCGGCGCAAGCGCAGACGGCAGCCGCCAGCTTCCATCCCTCCCCCACCCTCCAAGGGCTTGTAGTTCCGCCCAATCTGTCCGCGCCGTAAAATTGAAAGTCGTCTTCTTTCCGCTCTTGCGAGATCTCAGCGAACGAAGAGCAAGAAGCCTCCAGTTGCATGAGCCCTCCCCGGTTTGAGCGACGAGAGGCGGAAAAACTCTCCCCCGCTCCTTCTCAACCCTCATGCTCCCCTCACAGCCGCCGTTGTCACATTCACTGCCGCCACTGTCGCAGCCACCACCGCTGCCTTCTCAGCTGCCTCTCCCGAGACGGCTGCCGCCGCTGCCTTCTCAGCTGCCTCTCCCGGCTGCCACCAGCTGTTGCACACCGCTGTTGCACAAAGAAGCGATCTCGACAACGAGTCGCCGCCCTCACCTCGTCCGCCTTTGTCTACCCGCCCCTGGTCCCCCCGCCCGCTCGAACAGCTGCTCCAGCTCCTTCCTCTTCGCCGCAGCCCGGCGTCGATGCTCGACGACATCGGCGGGGTCGGGCACACGCCCCTCCACCGTATCCCACCGGACAGGCGTGAAGCAGGGCGGGGGCGGTGGCGCAGCACCGCCCGACCTACCTGTGCCCCGACGTCGAAAGGCCTTGAAGTCGTCACCGCGGATGGGGCCACAAGCACCGCAGTTCTCGTTGGCGCCCTCGCCATCATCGTCCGGCAAGGGTATGTTGTGGGTCTCCACCAGGGGCGCTGGCGGCAGCAGGGGATCCCCCGCCTTCGGCTCCGCGTCCGCATCCTCCCTCTCCTGGTCCCGGATGAAGGCGGCGTCGTCCCCAGCGGTCGCCCGGGGCTCACCATGAATGGGGGCCAGGTCACTTTCATTGACAGCTTCTCCGCCCGCTGCATGCGTGGCCGGGGCCTGGCGACGCGTTGCTGCCGTCCCTGGCCCCGCGCCCCTGCCCATGCCGTCGTCCCGCTCCGCCTCGAGGTCGAGGAGCCACTCCAACGTCCGCGCCGCCCCCGCGTCCCCCGACCCAGACGCTGCCGCCGCCGCGAGGTCTGTGGGCGAGACGGACGGGTGCTGCTGCGCCTTCTTTGTCCAGGGGACCGGGGCGCCCTCGTGCACGACGTAGTGTGTCGACGAATCCCGACGCCACGTTGCGTAGACGAGGGCCCCCAGGTCGGACGCCGACTTAGACACTGCTACTTTGGCGTCCTTGTGGACGCAAAGGACCAGGGGCCGCCACCGCAGCACTCGGTCTGTTGTGCGCCCAAAGAGGACGGGGACCCGGTCGGCGTCGGGAGAGACCGTCAGCACCTGGCCCCCGATGCCCTTTTTTCCATCCAGCACGCATCCGAACTTGCCCAGCACCTCGATCTCGACCCCGGGACGCCTCCTGTCTCCGCCGGACTTGGGCGTCGCCGACACGTAGACGTTGGCGTGTTTCCGGCTCAGCGTCCGGTCTGCCTCGCCGTCCAGCTGCGAATGGTCGGGCCGTGCGCGGGATAGGATAAGGAACATCCGTCTGCCGCGGGGACAACAACAACGACGTGCACTACGACCCACGTCAGAGACGGCTCAGGCAGCATCGACTTACCTTGATGTCGCAATCGTCGCCCCGTCCTAGCACGTATTTCTTGTTGGGCAGGAGCCACATGGAGGGGGAGTCTCCGCCAACAGCCTCGAGAACCCAGGGCATCGGGCTCAGGGCCAGCAGGTCGACGCCTCGCAGCGGGTCCTGTCGGCAGCGGGCACGGCCTTGGCAGCAACGGCGCAGCAGGAAATAAATGGCCCTCTTCTCGTCCTTCGCGATTCGCGACCGGACAGAGAGAAGGCGACGCCGCGACGAAGACACGTGCTGGTCTTCTTCTGGAGGAGGGAGGTCTGCCGAGGTCGGTGCTCGTCTCTGTAAGACTGTCAGCCTCGGCTGGGGGGCGGAAGAGTCATTCGGCCCTTTCAAGCAGTGGACGCCCAGTAGTCACCTCCTGCAGTTGTTCATAGCTCTCCTTTTGCCTTCGCGATGCGAGGTGGCGAGACAAGCACGAGCGGGCGCGCTCCGGGGCCACGCGCGTCTTCGGCCGAGAACCCCGGGGTGCTCGACGAGCTGGAGGCCGCGCTGCGGGCCGCTCCTGGATCTTCCTCAGCTTCGCATCGAAAACTCGTTCTCGGCAGCATTCAGGCATCCAGAGCGCTGCTGTCCCAGTGCCAGGAGGCGCGAACATCGACGGCCTTCTTAGCGGCTTCGGGCGTTGACACCACAGCACTCGACGTCCTGTGGGCGAGCTCCTGTTCAGTCGGTCACCGGGCACGCAGGGCCGCCGCGGCGCCGCCTTCCACCCGCCCCACCCTGCGACTGTGCGACCCTGCCCCTCTCTACCCACGTGGCGCAGCTGCCTCCTGCCGAGCGCGACGCCCGGCGCCTGGGTGCGGTCGCCAACATCGTCGACCTCGACCTGCTCCGGGGCGTGAGGGCCGACCTCGTCCACCGGGCCTTGCGGCACCTTCGACTCGAGCGCATTCCTCCCCTGCACGTGGCGCGGCTCCAGGGCGAGAAGGAGGCTAAGGCGGCGTGGGGCGTGGTGCTCGCGGGCTCTGTGCTGCATGGGGCGTTTGCCGACCCCGGCGACGCGTTGGCGGTGGCGCGCCTTGGCTTCCGCCAGGCCGCCTGCGCCCTAGGACCGTCGCTGCCGGGGGCAGCATCCGTTGGAGCGCGCTGGGTGGACGGCGGATGCAGACTCCCGGGTGACACGTCGTGGGTATTTCCATCCAAGAAGGTAGAAGCGCAGACGTTGACGGCCCTCTCTGCCGCGGAGCCCCCCGCCGCTGCCCCCGCTGACGACATTTCAGACCCTGGGGAGGAACCGACAGTAGAGCTGTCTCCCGAACCGTCTCCATCACATTCCTGGTCGATCGTGGCACTGGAGGAAGGGGCCGTTCTGGGCCTGCTGGACCCCCGGACTCTCGGGGACCTGCTTTCCGAGGCGGCACAGGACGAGCTCCGTGTCAAGGTCCGCGCCCTCTCATCCCTCCCTATCTTTGCACCCAAGAGCCCCGGCGCCCCCCCCTATCTCGGCTTTGCCCGACTCGAGGCCCTCGCTGCGTCGGCGGAGATCATGAGGCTTCCCGCCGGGGCGACGCTCGTGCAACGGGGCGCCCAGGCCGACGCCCTCTTTTTTCTGCTGGCCGGCGAGGCGTCGGTGCTTGTGCGTGTCTCGTCCGACGAGCGGGTGTCTCTCCGCCGGCGAGTCGAGGCTGGGGCAACGCGCTTCCGCGACCCTGACGTCGTCCGCGGCCTGCCCGCCCTTGTTCCCCTGCTCGGCGCCGTTGCACCGCTCGATGCAGACGCGCAATGCCTCGAACGGACTCGACCAGGCGGCCGCATTGTGATCCCTCGCACGCTCCCCTCGGACTCTGGCCCGGGCTGGCGCCAGCCCAGCCTGGACCAGCCGACGTCGCGGGCCGCACCCTCGATTGAGACCACTGCGGCGGGGTCGAGATTGGCCCGTGCCAAGATCAAGGCCAAGGGCCGGGGCAAGGCGAATCACGCCGCATTCGGCTCCGACGCCGTCGTTGAGCGAGCCGTGGTGGATCTGTTGGCGTCATCGCGGCAAAAGGCCCATGCCGGCGCCCGTCACCTGGGCGGTGAGGCCAAGGCGGCGGCTGACGCGGCAATGGCCTCGGTGCGGGCCCTCAAGACGGGCAAGCAGCGGTGGGAGTGGCGCGACCTCCCTGTGCTGAAAGGACTCCAAGCCGACCTCGCCCAGCTGATGCGCGACATTAATGCCTCAAGCGAGCTCGTGCGCGCGGGAGACGCACCGATTGCCCCACGCCGTAAGCTCTTGGTGCCACGCGCCGCACCCGACCTCCCCGCCCCGCCGCCTGAGGGCGACCTCGATGTCGAGATGGCCCGGCTTGGACCGGGCAGCTCCTTTGGCCTCGGCGCCGCGGCCCAACCCGAGCCAGACGATGACGACGACAAGAATAAAAAGGACAGGGGCACGGATGCTACCGAGACAACCGGCGACGTCATGGTTCGCGCGGAGTACGGGTCGACGCGGACCGAGACGGTCGTGGCCACGACGGACGTCGTGCTCCTGTCGCTGCGGTCCTTCGCCCTGCAGCAGGCCCTTTCAGCGGCCGAGCGCTCTGAGGTGGCCGCGCGGGCACGCCGTGCTGAAGAGCACTTGCGGCCGAGTGCCATCGCCAGCCGGCTCGAGATCTCAGCATCGTGGGATGCCGCGCGGTGGCGGTGGGCCACGGAGAAGGGGCTCACTGGACGCGTCCGCGAGCCAGGCGCGAGCCTATCGTTACCACTCTAGAGAGCGCGCGAGATGGTGCTGGTTGTACACCCGCCTCGAATAACAGCCCCCCCCCGCGCCTTTCCTCAAACTTTCTACCCGCCCGCGCGCAAAACGAGCATGTCTCGCGTGGCGTCGACCTCGAACCCACGCCCTGTGAAGGCAGTCGATGCGCAGAACTCGTCGACTGTCCCCGCCCCCAAGTGGTGCTGCCGGGCGCGCTCCTCAAGCTCAGCCCGCGGCACGACCAGGAGCTCTCCCTCTCGCTGGTCCGCCCGCGGGCCGCAGAGGTCGTGATGCCGCTGTGCATCACGGAAGAGGGCCTCGAGGAGGTGCATCAGGAGGTCACGGAACTCGACCGGTCCCCTTAGGTAGCGCGCAAAGGAGCGCCGGTGCTGCTGTTGGACAGAAAACTTCTGCGTGCCCAAAAAGCTGCCCAGCATGACGCGAATGGCGGCGTCGACGTCGCTCGGCTCGACTGCGTCGCGGAGGTGGGCGAGAGCCGTGGCCTCCGCGATGCGGATCATCGACTCCAGGTGACGGACGGCAATGGGCATGCCCTGGGCCGTGGTGGACGTGCGGCGGAGCTCAGCGTAGACTTGGGCGAGCTTCTCGTATCCCGAGGTGTCGAGCTTGGGCTGACACGTCTGCCGGGCGTAGGTAATGTACTTGCGTAGGAGGTCTTGGGGGACGACGTCAGGGTCATCGGCGATGACCTCGCGCTCGGCCTCGCCCGTGGCCATGTGGGCAGGGTGCGACCGAACGTGCGACCCGATGACAAAGTCGGCAAGCTGGGCGTCCCGGAGACGGTCTGCTGTGTCGCGCACGACGCATAGGATGTCGAAGCGTGACAAGATGGGCTCGGGGAGGTTGACGTTTTCGGCAAAGGTGCGGCTGAGATCGTAGCGCCCCCCCTCCGGGTTGGCGGCGGCAATCACAGAGCACCGGGCCTGGAGCGACGTAACAATGCCCGCCTTGGAGATGGAAATTGATTGCTGTTCCATGGCCTCGTGAATGGAAACGCGGTCAGAATCGTTCATCTTGTCAAACTCATCTATGAGGCAGACGCCGCGGTCAGCGAGCACGAGGCCGCCCCCCTCGAGCACCCACTCGCGGGTCACCGGGTCCTTGTGCACGCTCGCCGTGAGACCGACGGCCGACGCGCCTTTGCCAGTGGTGAAGACGGCCCGCGACGCCGTCTTCTCCACGTACTTGAGGAATTGAGACTTAGCGACGCCCGGATCCCCGAGGAGGAGGACATTAATGTCGCCCCGGAGCCGGTGGTGACCATCGGCCTTGCGCTGGCCGCCAAACATGGCCAGGGCGAGGGCCTGTTTGATGTTTTCATGTCCATGGATGGATGGGGCGATGGATTTGACGATACGCCGGAAGACGTCAGGCCGGCGGGCGAGACGCAGGATGTCCTGCTTGTCCTCGTCTGTGAGGCGCCCCGCCGAGAACCGGTCATCCCGACGCGTGACGCTGTTGGCCTCAATCACCGTGGGGAAGACGGGGAAGCCCGCCTGCTGGTTGAGCTGCCGAGAGAAACAGTGGGTCAGGATGCCCGTGACCTCTATCTCCTCTCCAGGACGCGCGGTGTCGATAAGGTCATGCGTGAGGACAACCTCCTTGGACCGGGGCAGGCGGCCGGCAGGCACGGTGCCTGGTGACTCCTGCAACGTGATCTTCTGATAGTTGCGGTAGACGGTGCGCTCAAGGTTGAGCGCAAAAGGGCCCTTTCCCTGGCACCCCATGCAGACTTGCGGCTTCCCGCCACTGCCTGCCCCACCGTCCTTGCCGTCGGCGCCCCCGGGGGCGTGCAAAAAGGGTCCGCACCGGTGCCCACAGCGCAGGCAGTCGAAATGGACCAGCTGCAGCTGCGGGAATACCCCTGTACGCCGCGTCACCACGCCGGCCACCTTGATCAGCTCGTCAAGGTGTGTCTGCCGCAGGTCACGCAGCCGGTCGGCACCTGGTACGCCGTGGATCCGTGCGCTCATCCGGGGCAGGAGCTTCTCGGCGTTGGGGTAGGCTTCCTTCGTCACCTCAAACGTGGCCTCGTGAAAGACGTCGAGCATCTGCCGCGGCGCCGACACGAGCCACGACGCCAGGAGGGCATCCTCCCGCGCCAGGTGCGGGAAGGTGACCTCGAGCGACTGGCGGTTCTTCCGCACTGCTTCATCCAGGCGCCGGTGGTAGACAAAGTCAACACGAGGGGCGCTCCTCCCGGCAGCTGCGTCGCTTCCTCCCCCGTTGCCCACGTCCGCGGAAGAGCCCCCTTCTGCGGGGCCCACGGCTGCCCGGTAAGTCCGCAGAAAGCGCTTGAACCGCCGGCCCACCTCATGCTGCACGTCAGCCTCATCGATGAAACTGCGCAGCGCCCCCTCGAGGTTCTCAAGCTTGATGCGCACCTCGGGTTCGGGGCCGTCGTCCTCGCCAAGGGCCCTGTCCTGGGCGCTCTCAAGCCGGCGGCGGCGCCGTGCAGGGAGGTCGAGGTCAGCGAGGGCGCCTGGCAAGCGGCGCCGCCGGCCGCCTGCCACTGCCTCCTCACCCTCCTCGGCATCGCGGTCGTCCAGCTCCTCCTCGGCTGCGCGCCGAGCCGCCATCATCTCGGCGGCTCCAGCCTCTTCGGTGTAGTCAACGTCAATGCCCCTTTTCTCATACCGGTCAAGGCGCTCGTCCGCCCGATAGTCTCCCAGGTAGCCGTCCCCGAAGAGATCCTCCCCTTCGTCGTCCTCCGAGGGTAGAGGGACATCCTCGGACGCGCTGTAGTCGCCCCCGAGCTCGTCGCCAGAAAAAGGGTCCTCCGCACCCTCGGCTGGGGCCGTGTCGCCCGAGGGGGTCCCAGCGTTGGCGGCGCCGCGCTCTCCCCTGCCGAATCCTCCTACGAAAACGAGCGAGGAGGGGGAAAAAATCGATATTTGATGCCGGGGAGACGCCAATTAACCGCGAACGACGCGGGTGAGCGACGCAGCTAGGCCCCGAGAGCACAGCGCCGAAAAGCGCCGAAACTCTGGCCGTCGACCGCGGTCGTCGGAGAGCGAGTCGGCACCCTGGTCCCATCGCGACAGGACCGTCTCGATGTTGCGATCAGTTGGTCCAGAGTTCGGCTCCCGCGCGTCCCGCTTGCCAGCCGCCCCTGTCTGCCACGCCGCGCCCACGCTCGCCATTACGCCCGAGCTCGTCTTGCGCCATTTCGTCCACGGCGCTGATCCAAGGACAAGGGAAGAATCTAACCGCCGCGGTACTCGGCGCGGTGCCTGTAGCGACGCCGGTGGCTCGTCTTAAGGCTGGCACGCAACGGTGCCGAAAGTGGGGTGGCTTGAGGAGATTGACGTCTCATTTTCGATGTCCAATTCCCTCGCCCCATCCCCACCAAGAGCAGCCCGCCGCACCTCACTTCTCCTATCCGTTTTGGATGGACGAGGACGTGGAGAGGGAGACTCTTGTTCGTCGACGCGTGCTCGCCGTGTTCAACAAAACGGAGAGCGACTTCCCCGACGTCGAGGCCTATTACGAGTACGAAGAGGAACGCGAGCAAATCAGCGAGTAACGAGTATGCGTCATGAATCCCAGGAACCGCGCCCCCGGGGCCGCCGCGGTGATGAAGGAAGGGCGGGCGATGGGCGCTCGCCTCCCCCCTGCGCCCCGACCACGAATCATTTCCGCGCTGCAGTCGAGAATCTAATTGACGGCAAGAACGTGGCCGCGACCGAGACGCGCATCGCCGAGTATCAGCACCAGCAGCGCCAAACCGCCCTCGCGGGCCCTGCCGCTGCATCCCCCGAGGGGGCCGTCGCCGCTGCCCGGGCCGTCACCGCCACCGCCGCCCAGGCCGCCGCTCCCACTACCGCCCCTGGCGCCCGGACGAATCGCGAGCGGGCGTTTCTTCTCCAAGACCTCGTCGAGGGAGCACCTCCCGCTGCGCGACTGAGGCGCGCGTGGCAAGCGGGGGGCTGGGACGAGGGAGCCGCCGAGCGGGCCCTCGAAACTGAGTTCCTCACGAGCCTCCTCGTGTGAGGCGGTGGTGGGGCGTGAGCCATGAAAACGAGGCTCGCGGCGGCGGCGCCTCCTCTTTGCCCTCGATACATAGGCGCTCGTTCTTACCATTGGCGCCGCGGTGTCGCCATCGCCGTCCCGCAGGCGAGCTCTGCCCCCGATTCGCCACCGTCGTGGCGCGCCCCCCCTGCCCCCACGTGGCAAGACGCATGGCGCCGGGATCCGTCTTCGCGTGAGGCCGTCGAGGCCCTGCGCCTGCGCCTGCGTGCTGCCGTCGACGCTGACCCCGCTCTGGCCGCCTGCGTCGACCCGGCCCTCCTCACCTCATCCGACCCGGACGCCCTGTCCGACCGTGTCGTCGCACTCGCCAACCTCCTGGACCACGGCGCCCCGCTGCGCCTGGTAGCCGCCCTCGACCGAGACCCCTCCCTCCTCGCCCTCGCCCCGGCCGCTGTTGCCCGCCGTCTCGTTGCCCTAAAGCGCCTCCTTCCCCGGGCTGATGTCTCGGCCATCCTAGCCCTGCCCCGTGCCCTTCCGATGCTCCTTGGGGCTGGCGCCGGTGATGACGCAAGGAGCGATGCCGCGGTCGAGGGTGCTCTCCGAACGATGCTACGGATCATGCCGGGCGCGAGCGTCGAGGAGGAGCTCGGGCAGGGGGGGGCCGCCTGGAGAACCTTCCTGGAAGTATTTGAGGCGCAGGCCCGACGAGAGGGGGGGTTGGGTGCGATGCAGACCCCGCGCGCCAACATCGGCGGTCGCAGGCGGTCCCGAGGGGAGCGGCGGGGAGAACCTGGGCCCGCAGCTGGAAAGCTGGACTCCGGGAGAACCTGAGGGGGCATTTTTATTTTCTCTTTGTTCCACCCCGCCATCGTCAGAATGCGCGCACGAAGGCCGCGCCCTTGGTTGCTGCCCCCTCAAGCTCGGCCGCAAGCACCCTGGCGGCGTCAGCCTCAGCCGGCGTCGCCCGTGCCAGCGCCAGAGGAGGCGACGCAGCTGCCTCCACACCATCGACTCCCAGCCGCAGGGGGCGCGCGAAAAAGGGCAGCGGGCGCCCCGAGGGCGGGGTCGGCGGGTCGTCCGGGAAGTTGCCGGGGCACCGGGCCGTCCGGGGAAAATGCGTCGCAGCAAACGCGCCCTCGACCACTCCTCCCTCACCCGCCGCAGCCGCGAGGCAGGCCCGGGCCGACCGTGCCGCCGCCCGGGCCATCGACAGGGTCGCCGATCCGGCGCCTCCCTTAGCCTCGACCACGGCGGTGCCCGCATCCTGGACCCGCCTCCGGAGACGGTCCAGCGCAGCGGAGGTAAGCGGGCGAGGCAGCGGCGCGGCCCCGCCGACCCCGCCCGTTGCCACCGTCGCCCGGGAGAAGAGGGGCAGGATGGTGGCCCCTGCATGGCCCCCGATTACGGGCACGCAGACCCGAGGAGCCAGGTCGGGTCGCCCGAGCCCCTCTTCAGCCCAAAACTGCGCCGCCCGCAGCCCGTCAAGGGCGGTAACACCAAGGAGCCGCCGCCGCCACGAGTCGTCGGCGCACCCGTCACCTCCCTCGCGGTGAGCCTCGACCGCCTCCCGCGCCGCCGCCCAGATGGGTACCGTCGAGTTGACGGGGTTGGTGACAAGGAGAACCCACGCTCCGGGGCAGCGCTTGGCACACGCCTCAGCGAGGCCCCGCACGATGCCGGCGTTGACCGAGAAGAGATCATCGCGCGACATGCCCGGCTTGCGGGGCACCCCGGCGGGGACGACGACGACATCGGCCCCGGTAAGTGCGCCGTTCAGGCCGCCTCCGAGAGCGGGCTTTCCGCCGGGACCGGGGAGGGCGGGGTGGTGGGCCGAGACGATGGCGCCGCCAGCAGCGTGGCTCACGTCGGCAGCGACCCCAGTGACGAGGGGGGCCACGTCGAACAGCGCCAGGTGAGAGACGCGGGGCTCATCCGCCAGCAACAGGCTCAGTGGCTGACCGATGCCTCCAGCAGCACCAAGAACCGCCACGCGAAACCTGTGAGCGAGGGGGAGGGCGACAACATCGACACGGCGACGTGGCGGGCGCGCCGACGCGCTGTGGCGTCTCGACATGACGCGCGTCGAAAAATGTGGGATAGACGAGAGAAAGAACCTCGCTTTCTCTCTATCATGGCAAACGATAGACCTTTTGCCTCAGCTTGCAGCAAGGAGAGCCTGGCCAAAGACCCACTCGGTCGCCCCCCCCCTGTTGCTGTTCCGTTCCCCCGCGGGCCGTGTTCGCTTCACTGCCGCGCGCCACCGCGCCCATCCCGGGCGTGGTCGAAGATGAGCAGCGACCGGGGGGACGCGGAGGAAGGCTTCGGGTCCCCACCCGGAGTCAGGGGGCGAGCCTCGGGGCGGGGAACGGCCGGGCGAACACGGCGACACCCGCGGCTGCCTTCGTCGCCTTTCTCTCCGCACGACATGTGGCTGCTTCTCGGTCAGGTGGCATGGTTGCTGTGAAGGGGACGCCGGCGCACCGAGCCGCGAGCGGAGGCAGTGCCCTAGGCTCGTTGCAGTGGACACCCTCCTTGGGTCATCTGTTGCTTTGTGTGGCTCAAGTCTTGGCTAAAACTGTGGTTGACAGCGTTTTGACTTCATCGAGGCCGCCTTCGGTAGGGTATCGTGGCCGTAGCCCCCCGAACCCCGCCCTGCAAACCCTGTCTCTCGCCCCGCCCGCGCAGGTTCGACGTCGGCGCGCCCGACCTCGAGATCGAGGCCGTAGGCCCGTCCCCCCGCTCGTCGCATTCCGGACTTTATGTTGCAGACCGGGAGCCTTCGGGGCTCTTCGTCGGCGAGCTGTCATCGGCGCCTATGGGTGGTGGGGACGAGGAGGACGGGCTCGGTGGGGCCCCGCGGGCGTCGTCGAGCGGCGCCGGGTCGTGCGCCGGCGAGGTCGAGGTCGGAAGGAGGCGCGGCTCTTTGCTCGGACGAATTGCTTCTTTCCGGACTAAGTCGCAGCGCGGGGACGGGGGCGAGGAGACGTCCCGGGAGCTCCAGAGCCAGCGCAGCCAGCGCGTGAAAAGCCAGCGGCAGCCCAGCCAGCGCGAGCAGATTCGGCTAGCGCGCCTCGCAGCCAAGGATCAGGAGCCCGAGCCCCTGCCGATCAGCAAACCGGCGGTGGGGGAGACGATCGCCGAGTGGCGCACCCGGGAGGCCGCGGAACGGGCGGCCAAGGTCAAAGCCAACATCAACAGCAAGTCCCAGCGCACACAGGAGAAGGAGTTTGTCGAGCTCTACAAGGCCACCTTTGAGGGCCAGGCGGGCGTGGCCGAGGTCGCGCGCGCCCTGCCTCAGGCTGGATTCGACAGCGCCCTTCTCGCGACGGGCGCCCGCTTTTACGAGCGCATCATGCGGCACTACAATCGTAAGGCCAAGCGCATTGACAAGGCCCATGATGAGATGACGTCCTACAACCTGGACTCGCTGGTGCCCGTGACCAAGGCGGGCGAGTTCTACAGTCGCCTCGCCCATGAGGAGAAGACGCAGGGAAGAGAGGCGCTAAAGACAATGCGCGCCAGGATCAAGGCCGAGATGCAGACGCGCGGATTCGTCGAGGATGAGGCGGCACTCAAAATTGCTGCCTTCCGCTCAAGCCGCACCTCGTCAGACAAGGCATGGCTCGCCATCGCCGTCATTTGGATGCTCATCGACCTCGCGATGATGCCCGCCTTCATCTACGCCGGCTGGATCATGTTCAAAGACGACCGGGAGCTCGACCCCATCGCCTGGCAGCTCACCTTTGGCACGGCCGCTTTCGTCATCGCAATTAAGATCACCCTGGTCATCACCGACCGGCAAACGGGGGCCGGCCCTCTGGTCATCTTCGCCCTGCTTGTCGTCGCCGGCATCATGTACGGCGTTATCCGCCGTTGGATATCCCTCTTCTCCAGCAACTTCCCGTGCTTCCTTGGCGACTGGCCGTGGTCTCCCCTGCCCGCCTGTTTTGACGGGCAGGTTCTGTTGGCGCTTTGCATAGCCGCTGGGTACCTGGTTCTATCTTGCGCCTTCCTCCTCATCCACGTGGAGCACCGGCGTGAGGTTAAGGCCAAGCTCCGGATATCGGGCGCCCGCCAAGAGGACGACAAGCTCGAGGACATAACGGGGCGGATCAACGCACGTCTCAACAAGAGAATCGAGCAGGAGGCGGAGGAGGCGTGGATCTCTGGGGAGCTCGGCGCGCGGGGCGTTCTCCAGCGGACCCGGGCGCAGGTCCAGGCCAAGCGCCAGGGGTCGGCCTCGACTTCGGCCTTTGCGATGCGGTACATGGGGTCGATCGGTATTGGGGACTTTGCCGACGACAGTTTCATCAGCCACCGCTCCTCGAGCGCCATGCAGACGTTGAGCCAAAAGGGTCTGAAGGGTCCCTCTTTCCTCGTTCAGCGCGCTGCGTCCAAGATGGCACGGAAGCAAGCCATCGAGCACGACACGGCCACCCGCTCCGCGGACTACATCACGTCCTCACGCAAGGGGGAACGCACCTTCATCATGGAGAAGAAGGAATCAGCAGCACGGCGGAGGGCGGCACAGGGCGACCTCGTGTCGCGCCAGCTCCGGGCGGTTGGCGCTGTCGACTTTGACGCCCACAAGAGGGCTCGAATCGAGACGCGACTGTCGAGCATGAACGCTGGGAAGAGCAGTATGGAGACGGCGGTGTCACGTGGTCGGCCGAGCGTGGTTGAGCGTGTGGCGAGCGTCTTCGGCACGGGAGCAGCAAAACGCGCCGAGAGATTGTTGGGCTCTCGTTCTCGCAGGCGGGGCGATGGCAAGTCTCCAGAGAAGAACATAGTGGATACCAAGGCCAAACTTCTCGCGCGGCGCGAGTCCCAGGCCGGTGTCGTACCCGCCCCGTTTGGGATGGTGCCGGAGGAGTCAGACGACGAAGAGGTCGCCAACGGGGTGAGGAAGCCGGCCGACGTCGAGGAAATCCACGACGCTGCCCACAGCAACGTGACCTTCACGGGCGCCGGCCGCTCGCGTCCAGCGCCCGTCATTGCTCCGATCGTGCCACAACCAGCTCATGCCACGAACGACCCTGAAGGCGCTTCTCGTGACCGCTTCGGCCGTGTTTCATTTGCTGGGCCAAGCGCCATTGCGGACCGGGCTGTGACCACTGAGGGTACTGACGTCCTCACGCAGGATCGCCTCAAGGCTCGCCGTGCCGCAGCGCTTGACAATCTTATCGCCAACGCCGTCAACCGCGCCGACCGCCTCACGGGTGACCCCCTTAGCAACGGCGTCCGCGGGGGGCGGCGGTACTTGGCCCCTACAAGCGCCGCGCAGGCCCGGCGTGCCCTGGAGCCCCCACCTTTCAAGGTGGCTAAGGACTTTGCCAACGGCCCAGGCTTCGCGGTGGGGACGGGCGGTCATCGGTTCGACGATTGGGGCCGGGAGCGGGAGGGACTCGACGCTGCCCACCTCTCGTCATACGAAGGGGCCGGTCCGGGGCTGGAACAGGCCAGGACGGGGCCAGCTCCGTCGGGCGGCATCGCCCTTGAAGGAACCCCCGGAGCGAGGGCTCGGGGCCAGGGCGGATCGGCCATGTCCCCAGGCCCCTCGCAGCGTGAGGACGGGCTGGCGCGTGGCACGCCCCTGTCGCCTGATCGTGGTGGGGCCACTGCGGTCAGCCCCCCCCCGCCCGGCCTCGCCGGCGGCGTCCTCGCGGCTGCCGGCCTCGGCGCAGCAGCGGCACGTGCCCGACGCGGTGCAGCCCTCAAGCCGGGCGGCGCCAAGCGCTTCTCGGGAAGTGGGGATGGCACGCGAGGAGGACTGCCGTCTGGCCTTTGGCCCTCGGCCAACGAGGACGGCGACGCCACTGGCGGACTTGGCGCCGGCGTGCTGGCACTGGCTGTGGGCGGCGCAGCGGCGCGGTCGCCCCCGCCCCCGCCCCGGCCGCCGCCACCGCCCCCGCCCCCGCCCGCGGGCGCGCTGCGGCCGGGCCGCCCTTTCAAAACTCCGGGCCCTACAGCCGCCGCTGCCGCTGGCTCGTCGCCGTTTGTCGGTGGCCCCCGTCCGCCCACGCCACCAAGCAGCCAGGGCAGCGAGGACGGGAGATCCGCGCCTGGACGTGCATCGACCTCGGGCGCTGAAAACACGGCGGGCCCGCCCCTGCCGCCTCCGGGATCCGTGCGGCCGACCAGAGCCGCACCACCACCGCCGCCACCCCTGCCCCTCTCGCCAATGACCGAGGCGCCTCCGGGGGCCCCGGGAACGGCAGCCCCGCCTCCACCGCCGCCTCCGCGCGGCGATGGCGAGATGACGCGGAGGCCGTCGCGAGCTGCGCCACCTCCGCCGCCGCCTCCGCCTCTGCCTCCGCCGGGCTCGGAGCGGCCGACGCGGGCCGTCCCGCCGCCTCCACCGCCGCCTCCGCGCGGCGATGGCGAGATGACGCCGAGGCCGTCGCGAGCTGCGCCACCTCGGCCGCCGCCTCTGCCTCTGCCTCCGCCGGGCTCGGAGCGGCCGACGCGGGCCGTCCCGCCGCCTCCACCGCCGCCTCCGCGCGGCGATGGCGAGATGACGCGGAGGCCGTCGCGAGCTGCGCCACCTCCGCCGCCGCCTCCGCCTCTGCCTCCGCCGGGCTCGGAGCGGCCGACGCGGGCCGTCCCGCCGCCTCCACCGCCGCCTCCACGCGGGGATGGCGAGATGACGCCGAGGCCGTCGCAGGCGATGCCCTTGCCGCCACTGCTCCAGAGTGAGGAGGGACCCTCGCGGTTGGCGCCGCCGCCTGCGCCGCCTCCGCCGCCTCCGGGCGGCGGAGGCGACGCTGTCTGAGGCTGGGGGGGGGCGTCGAGACGCAATGGGAGAGACTGTAGCCGTTCATTGCAGCCGATCGACGTTAAACACGAAAGCCGCCTTTGTAAAGTGTGATGCGCGCGGCCACTCTGAGCGTCGGCGCCAGGCGAGCCCGTTTCCGTCGCCCAGGCCCACCCGACAGTCGTGCCACACAACGCACGGCCGACGCGACCCCCGCGACGGCCTCCCCTGCGGCTCGGCGTGATCTCATCCTCTGCCCTCGACCCCTTCAAATCGTCCTTCGTCTTCTCAGGCTTGCCTCATCCGCGCTCCCGACCCGCAACCTCCGTCGTTGCGGCCACCACCGCTCCACTGCCTCGGGTGAGTCCTGTCTCGTGGGTGGCCGCATCGAGGGCTGCCGAAAAGCGGCCCCGCCCCTCCCCTCGCCCTCTCACACAGCGTTGCGCCCTCTATTCCAGGCGTGTTGCCGATCCCACCATCTTTGCGCGCGCACGGCCGCACCATGTCGCGGGGGGCAGCAGTGACGTAGACGCGGCGCTGGGCGCCTTCCTCCCGGGTTTTCCGGGCTATCGTATCGCGTTGCGTGGTCGCTGACGCGACAAAATAGCCTTATATCACCAAGTAGACCGATCTCGTGACCTCCTTGTCCCCCGTCGGACCGGGTTTGTGGACGCATGCGCTGGGCCTACAGCGCATAGCCCGTCTGCTTCTCTCCCCGAGCTGTGTCAGAAGCCACCCGCATGACAGAACCCACCGGCATCCTCCCGCCTCCCGCCTCCCTCCAACCCCGTCCGCCCTCACCTCATTTCACCGCAGCAGCGTCCCACCAGCCCGCCCGCTTCGCGCCCGTGCACCGCCCCCCCGCCCCCGCCTCAACTCCTCGCTTCTCGCTACTTGCCGCTGCCGCGATGACCACGGCTGAGGACGTCAAGCAGCCGGCTGGCCCCGTCGAGGTCTTCCGCAAGGACTACGCCCCCGTCCCCTACGACGTCCCCAAGGTCGACCTGGATGTCGTTCTCCTGTCAGCCTCTGAGGCCCGTGTCACGACCCGCCTCACCCTCCTCCCACGCGAGGCGGCTGGCGGCGCCCGCGTCGACGGTGGGACCCCCGTCGATGCCTCGCTCGACAAGGCCCCCGCGATGAAGATCGTGTCCGTCAGGGTCGACGGAGTCGCCTTGACCGAGGGTGGAGATAAGGGCTACACCGTCACCCCCAAGAAGCTCACAGTCCCCGCTGCGGCTCTTGCCGCATGCGCGCCCGGTGCCCCTGTCGTCCTTGAGACCGTAGTCGTCATCAACCCTGAGGCCAACACCTCCCTCGAGGGCCTCTATAAGAGCGCCTCCTCCTTCTGCACCCAGTGCGAGGCCGAGGGTTTCCGTGGCATCGCCCCCATGTGGGACCGGCCTGATGTCATGTCGACCTATCGCGTCCGCGTCGAGGGCGCCCGGGCCACTGAGCCCGTTCTTCTCTCCAACGGCAACCTTGTCGACTCGGGCGACGTCGAGGGCTCCCCAGGCCGCCACTTCGCCGTCTGGGAGGATCCTCACCGCAAGCCCTGCTACCTTTTTGCCCTCGTCGCGGGCGACCTCGGCCTTGTCGAGGACACCTTCACGACAAAAAGCGGCCGCACAGTTGTCATCAAGGTCCTCGCCCAGGCACACAACATCGACCGGTGCGGGCACTGCGTCGAGTCTCTCAAGCACGCCATGCGGTGGGACGAGGAACGCTTCGGACTTGAGTACGATCTGGACGTTTTCCACGTCGTCGCCGTTGATGACTTCAACATGGGGGCCATGGAAAACAAGAGCCTCAACGTCTTCAACAGCCGCCTTGTGCTCGCGTCCCCAGAGACGGCCACCGACCTCGACTACTACCGCATCGAGGGTGTTGTGGGGCACGAGTACTTCCACAACTGGACAGGCAACCGGGTCACATGCCGCGACTGGTTCCAGCTTACGCTCAAAGAGGGGCTCACGGTCTTCCGTGACCGCGAGTTCACGTCCGACCGCCAGGATCGGGCGGTCAAGCGCATCGAGGACGTCGCCGGCGTCCGGAGCCGCCAGTTTGCCGAGGACGGTGGCCCTCTCGCGCACCCCATCCGGCCGGACAGCTACCGCAAAATGGACAACTTCTACACGAGCACCGTGTACGAGAAAGGGGCCGAGATCATCACCATGTACCAGACGTGGCTGGGGGTAGACGGCTTCCGCCGCGGCATGGACGAGTACTTTAAGCGCCATGACGGGACGGCCGTGACGTGCGACGACTTCCGCGCCGCCATGGCTGAGGCCCCCGGGAACGAGGGACTCCTGCCGGCGGAGGCTCTGGCCGCCTGGTACGAGCAAGCGGGCACGCCCCGCGTGACGGCCTCGTGCTCGCACAACGCTGCCGACGGCACCTTTACGCTCGAGCTCTCGCAGTGGTGCCCGGCGACGCCTGGCCAGCCCAACAAGCGGCCCTTCCCTGTGCCCGTCCGTGTCGGCCTCCTCGGGCCCGACGGTGTGGACCTCCCCCTCCAGCTGACGGACAAGCCCGGCGAGGACCTCGGCACCTCGACCGTTGTCACCCTTCTTGAAGAGCGTCAGTCCTTCACCTTTACCGGCATCGGCAACGCACGTCCCGTCCCCTCGCTCCTGCGAGGCTGGTCGGCGCCAGTCATCCTCACTGTCGAGGGCCAGACGGACGAGGACCTCCTTTTCCTCCTTCGCCACGACTCGGACCCCTTTAACCGTTGGGAAGCGGGCCAGCGCCTGGCCCGTGGCGCTCTCCTCAAGCTCTATGACGCGGCCATCGCCGGCGAGGGCGGCTGGGAGCGTCATGACGCGGCCACGGGTGAGGCCGCCCTCTCCGCGGCTGACGCCGTGTCGGACGCTCTCATTGAGGGCTACCGCGCCACTCTCGTCGATACAAACCTCACCCCCGCCTTCAAAGCCGACGCCCTGGGCATCCCTTCGGCCGTCGAGCTCATCGAGGGTGGCATCACCGATGCCGACCCGGTCGCCCTCCACGCAGCGCGGTCCTACCTGGCCCGGCAGCTTGCGGAGCGGCTCCGGCCTGAGCTCGAGGCCCAGCTCGCCGCATGCGATGCTGCCGTCGACCCTGTCGCGCCCTACCGCTTTATTCCCGCCGACGTTGGCGTCCGGACCCTCCGTGGCGCGCTCGTTCGACTCCTCCAGCGCCTGCCCGAGCCCCCCACAAACGCCCTGGTCGAGCGTTTTACCGCCGCCACCAATATGACAGATCAGATGGCATGCCTCGGCGCCCTCGCCATGACGGCTGGGCCCGCCCGCGACGCCGCCCTCTCAAGCTTCTACGACCAGTGGAAAGCCGAGCCGCTCGTGGTTCTCAAGTGGCTCTCAGTCGTGGCCTCATCGGACGTCGCGGGCAACACGGCGGTTGTCCGCAAGCTCATGGCAGGCGAGCCCCCGGCCTTCAGCGAGACCAACCCCAACTCGTGCTACTCGCTCATCGGTGGCTTTGCGGCGTCCGCAGTCAACTTTCACTCCGCCGACGGCAGCGGCTACGAGTTCCTCGCTGACGCTGTACTCCGTATTGACTCTATCAACGGGCAGGTCGCCAGCCGCCTAGTCGGGCCCCTTTGCCGCTTCAAAAAGTACGATGTGGGGAGACAGGGCCTCATGCGCGCCCAGCTTGAGCGCATCGCCGCGAAGAAGGGGCTCACGGACAACGTCGCGGAGCTCGTCAACAAGTCCCTTGCCTAGATGGGAGTGTGCGGTAGTGCAGCGGTTGCCTCGTTCTCTTGTTTCAACCCCTGCCCCTCAAACCTCACCACCACCCCCGCACTCGAGTGGTCTTCTCACCAGTGGTCGTCTCCCGCGACCCAGCCACCCCTGCCGCCGCCGCCGCCCACCGAGCCCGACGCCGAGGGGGTGCGGGAGCCCGGGCGCGACGCGGACGACGGCTGCGACGCCACCGCCCAGTGCTGAGGCGGGGGCGGTCCGGGCGGAGGAGGTGGCGCGGGCGACGGGCGCGGCCTGGGCGCCACAGGCGGCCGCCCTGGAGTAGGTAGAGGCGGCGACGTCCCGGGCCACCCTGCGGGCGCCGCTTGCGTTGCCGACTGCGCCCCCCCCCCTCCCGGCCCATACCACCCGCCAGGCGCCGGCACCCCACGCAGCGGGGGCGGCGGCGGCGGCGGCGGCCAGGGCCCCGCCACAGGAGGCCCCCCCGAGGGCAGGCCCGACCTCGTCTCAGGCGGCGAGGGCCTCGCTGGCCCCGGTCTCGTAGCGCTCCCCGGTCCCGCGGGCGCCCCCGTCGAGCGCGGGGGCGGCCCCTGCAGCCGCATCTGCAGGCAGGCTGCCACGCAGGCCCGCAGCTCCCCTGGCCCAAGACGCCCGTCGCGGTCGGCATCGAACTCGCGCATCAGCGCCGCAGCCGCTGCCCGCAGCTCCCGCTCGCCCGCCGTCGGCCCCCGGCCCCCACCACCGTCTCCTGCTGCCGTCCGCAGCATGCCCACCAAGTCTTCCAAGTCGACGAACCCATCCCTCCCCCCGTCGAAGCACCCCATCAGAAGGTCGGTTGAGGCCCGGTCGTCACGGCGGCGGCACCGCACCAGGTGGTCGGCGCAGGCCACGGCTTCGTCCTGCCAGAGGGCGCCCCCGACGGCACCGCCCCTTGCGGGGTCGACCTTGCCGTCGCGGTCGAAGTGGGAGAGGAGACGGACGCCCATGGGCCCCGCGGCGGCCTCGTCGGCCAGCTCAGCGCACGGCAGGGGGCCCTGGCCTGGGCGCGGGGGACCCGGAGGGTCGTGGTCAGGGTTGGGGCCGGGCGCACCCAGCTCGGCGAGGCGCTGAAAGCGGCGCCGGACCCGGACGACCTCCTTTGCCGTAAGGCCGGTGCCTTCAGGGCGATCGAGTGTCGAAAGCTCGGCGCCCATCACGCAGGTCTCCACTCAGTCAGGTGGTCTGTCAGTTGCTCCTCTCCGTCTGCCGATCGTCACCCGCGACGGCCCTGGCCAGCGCCGGGCTGACGGGCTGAAGCGCGGACGCGAGCCGCGCTCGAAGCTCTGGCGCGCCCGATGACCGCCAGAGGTCGTCGGCCTCGTCCAACGCCCGCTGCAGAAAGCGCCGGCCAGGCTCAGCGTCGATCACGCTGGGGTTCTCGCCGCGTTCCTTGACGGCGAAGACGCCGACGGCGACAAATGCGAAAGAGTTAAGCGCCAGAACGAGCTTGTCGCGTCCTGGGGATGGGGTGCGTCGGGTCGTCGGCGTCGGCGGTAGCTCAAGCGTCGGCCTCTGCCGTTTTGCGCAATGGGCATGGGTCAGTGCGGAGCGCAGCGTGCCACCCCCGTGTCCGTAGGCCCACCACGCCCAAAAACTCGCTGGGAATTCCCCCGAGGAGCATCAACAGAGCCACAGGGGAGGTTGAACCAGGTCAATGGCGTCGGCGCAGCGTCCGATGGGCCGCGGGGGTCGCTTGCGTTGCGTTTCAAGGATCCGACGGGACGTTGATATCGACGTCGTTGCACACGGCTGCGCTGCTAGCGCGGAGCGTCCGCTTTCAGCTCACTGGTCTCGAGCGTCGCCTCTCGGTGCCTCACTCAGCGTTTCCGCATCCTTCACGTCGCCGCTGCTGGTCAACGCGCCAGCCCGGCCACGCCACGCGCGGGCCGGGTTGGTTTCTCCCCCAGAGAGCACCCAATCTCGCGCGCGGACGCGCCCGTCGAGCGCCTTGAGGCCATCCGCTCGTTGTCTCGAGGATGCCCACGCCACCGCGTCTACAGAACGCAGATGACGCCGTCTCTCTTTTATCCTCGCTTAAGAGTGAGCTTTTGTGCCCCTTGGTAAGAATAATGACGGCCAGATGCTGTTAAGAATCCGGGAGAGCCCACAGCGCAACCACGTCCTGCCCGACGACCCGTCCACACCCCGCCCGGCTCGCTCCGATTCTTTTCTCCCTCGAATTTTCTTCGCGCAGTGTGGAGACCTGCTCAAAAATCCTCTGACTGCGCCTCTCTGCGGACACTCATTCTGGCGAGTCGTAGTCGGGAGACGATGACGAGAGAGGGGCTGACGCGCTGTGTCACTCCCCGCGACAGCGCCGACGCTCGCGATGCCACGCCACGCCCACGCCCCCCCCCTCCCTTCCACCGCAGCTCCAGCTGCATCCTTCCTGCCATCTCTGGCATTGGGCCCACCCGCGCCGAGTGCCCCGTCGGCCGAGTCCTCCCGCGGGGCGCTGCGGTGGCGGCAGTGTCGACGTCGGGCCGGGGCAACACCGCTCTGGGCTGCTCCCGCCCCCGCCTCTGCGGCATGCCTCTCTGGTCCAAGGACCTCGTCCGCAATCGTACATTCCACGCGCTGTCAACCGAGTTCTCCCGTCTCGCCGCGGCACTGTCGGCTGGGGACGGAGGGTCGCCGACGCCCCCCCCGGAGCCCGCCGCCGAGCCCGCGCACATGCTCCGCCGGCCCTCTCCGGTCTCGGACCCGGCCCCGGACTCCTCTCCTTCTAGCTCTCCTTCGCCGGCCCCGATTCTCTCTTCGCCGCCCCCGCCGCCGCCCCCTCCCCCACGTCGGCGCCGCGGTGCCGACGGGACTCCACGGCCCGTCCCCCTGTGGACATCACCAGCTGTCTTCTGTGCCCCGGCCGCAGGGGTGGCCGAGGTTGTCTCGTCCCCTCGTCTCTCCCCGCCCCGCCACTTCCCCCCTCCCCCTCCCCCGCCGCCGCGGCCCAGCCCGGGCTCCGCCGCCGCCGCCTCGGCCGCCGCTGCGGCGCGGCGTGCCGCCTCCCATCTGCCTCCACCGTCGCCCCCTCCCCCGCTGTCCCACCTCCCGCCCCCGCCGCCCCCTCCTCCTCCTCCGCCCCGACCGGCGCCATGGCGGGCCCCGCGCCCAAACGACCCGGCCTGGGCCGCTGCCCGGCCCCCGAGCCTTGCTGCGGGGGCCCCGCCCCCGGGGTGGGCGACGGCGGGGCGGTGGTGCGGTCTGTGGGCCCCGACAACGTGGCCCGAGGAGGGTGGGGCGGGGGGCTGGTCGGTGTCCGCCGAGGGGTATGCTGCCAATGCCCCAACCTCATCCGACTGCGGCGGCGCCGCACGCTTCTCGCCCGCCCCTGCCCCCGCCCCCACCCACGCCGGTGACAGCGTTGACGGCGCTGCGACGTCTATCGCGGTGGCAGCGTCCCTTTGGGGGCTCGGTGTGGCGGGAGGGGACTCGTCCCGGTGGGGAGGAGAGCTCTTCTTCCCTTCGGTCCTCGATGACGATGGGGCGGGTGGGGAAGTGGGGGGAACGGACGACTCTCGCGGCGGCGGAGGGTCTTCCGCTGCCTCGGCCCTCGCCCTCGCCGACGAGGCTGAGCGCCTCGCGCGGGTCCTGGAGGCGGCCGCGGCATCGGCCTCGGCCTCGTCCGGCGGGCGCGGGAGAGGCCGTTCTCCTGACGCCGGAGCTGCCGCCGCCGTCCGCGCCGCCCACGACGTCCTCGCCCGCGACGAGGGAGGGGCGGTCGCTCTCCGCGGGTTTGGTGACGGAGGAGGAGGTGGGACGCAGTCGGACCTCCGTGAGGCCCTCCTTCTGCGGGCCTTTCCCCGCCTTGTGCTCCCCGCGTCCCCGCCGTTGTCGCCGCAGAGGCCCCGGCTGGCCACGGCTGATCCCCATTGCCCCGCCGATGCTGACGGGGCCGCCGGGGATGGAGGCCGGCACGACGTCCCGCCCGCCCGCCCCGCTCCGCCCGCCGACGATATCGACGCCTGGGCGGGCCTCGCGGCGAACTTAGGCGGCAACGGGGGGGGTGGGGGGGCACAGAGCGCCTCGCTCGAGGACCCACCCGACCAGCCGACGGCCAGCCTCGGCGGCTTTCCCGCGGTGTGCATCGGGACGGAGGCCGCCGCTGGGCGGAAGGGAGGGGGACTTTGTGTGCGCACAGGGGCCGTAAGAAGATAATTCGGATAGACCAGATATCGCATCGTAGAGCGATCGTATTCGGCTTTTATCATCGGTTTCTACCATCCATCAATCAATATAAATCACGCCCCTCCCCCTCCCCCGCCCCTCCCGAAGAGGCCGCCGCCGTCGCCACCGCCCCGCACAAAGTCTAGAGGACTCGTCGGACCTCCAGATCGGGGTTGGGCCCCCGCTCCGCCCTCACCCCAGCCTCCGCCCCCGCCCTTGCCCCCGCCCCGGCCAGCAAGGGCAGCCGCCAGGCTCATCGCCAGCCACTCAAGCCCTTCCCGCGCCCCCCCCGCGTTCCCTGCCCCTGCGCTCCTCTTCTTGGCGCTCTCACCCCCCGCTCCAGATGCCGCGTCGGCTGGATCCCAGAAGCGGCGCTGTCCCCCCCCGTCCACGGCGCTCCCCGGAACAGCCACACGGTGGTCGGCCTCGCCCGGCGCCCGCCCTACGACAGTGACCCCCCAGTATCCACGGCGTCCCGCCAGCTCCCGCCAGTCCCCCGGAGCGCCCCGCCACTCGATGGACCGCCCAAGTAGAGAGAACCCGCGGGGGGCGCCGCGGCCTCCGCGTGCGCGTGGTGGCCGAGCGGGGCCGGCGGCGCGAGCAGAGTCCACGGCTGTGACAGGGCCGCCGCGCGGTGTCAGGGCGGGCCATGCCGCCGGCCAGCTGCCCAGAGCGGAGCTGCGGGACGGCGACGACGGGCCCGCCGCGGGGGCGTCTGAGGCGGCGGCCTCGGGGGGTCGCCCGTCCCAGGCGGCCACCTCAAGACCGACCCCGATGGACAGACCACGTGCGAGGGCGAGGGGGCTGCCACCCCTCCAGGCCTCGGCCAAGCGGCTCGGGTCAGCCGCGACCCGGACCCGAAAGCCAGCCGGCAGCCTGGCTCGCACTCCCACGCTGATCTGCGGGGTCATACGCCACCGCAAACCTCCCGCGACATCCCCGTTGGTTTGGGGGAGGAAACGGACGCGGGGGCCGGCGGATGCAACGGCTGACAGGGGCTCCACCAGGGGCGCCCGGCCGGGGCCGTCAGCGGGCCCCGGCGGGGGCTTCTCTAACAAGGGTGCCAGCCACGGCGGAGCCGGGAGAGGCCACGCGGCCCCGATGGCCCCGGCGTCGACGGCCAGAGGGCCGGACCCCATTTCAATGCCCCAGTGGCGGGTGGCGGAGTCGGCGTCGTTGGTTGCAGACGCGGCAGACGCAGCGGCCGCGGCTGCAGCGGGCCCTGAGCCCGTCCCACTCGCCACGCTTCCCAGCACCACCTCGAGTTCGGACGGCCGCGCGAGAGTACGTCGCGCCCTGACGAAACCACCAGCCGAAGAAGTCAATGCTGCGGCGGCTGGAGCCTGAGCCGGGGCTGGGGTGTTCGCCGTCGCTCCCCCCGCCAGCATCTTCTCCACCGCCCCACGGCGACAAGGCCACCACCGCGGCGCCGGCAGAGGAAGCGGCGCGACGAGGACCAAAGCCCGCCCGCCCCCACCCCGCGGGCCCGCGCCGCGGCTCGCCAGTGGACGCCCGAGGTAAGGGTAAGCATCGACCGCCCAGGCCCCGCCCGCCCCCCCCCCCCCGTTCGCTGCGCCTGCCGCCGCTGCCACCGCCGCCCGCACCGTCCACCAGGCCTCGAGGCCGCCCCCGACGTCAGCCGACAGGGCATCCCATCGGTTCCCGAGGCATCTATCCCTGAGCACGAGATCGGCACACCCGGATACACGCTGGAAACGGGCAGACGCGTCGTCGAGGTCGCCTGGGTCAAGGCCAGCCCCGTGGCGAGGGGCCTTGTCCGGATGGTGCCTTCGCGCCCACTGGCGGAAGGCGGGTCGGTCCGGGATTTCCTCGAAGCGAAGGAGACGCATGCATCGCCAGCACTCGAGCCGGTCAGCACGGCTGGAAGGGGGGGCGCGAGCACGGGGGTCTCCGCCAGGGCCGCCCGACGCCGACGGTCGGCCCGAGGTGCCCACGGGGTAGGTGCCATGTGGGGAAGAGGGCCGTAGCAGATCGGGGAAGCTGGGATGACCGTGACCGAGGCCCGCCACGGGGCCCAGAGGCTGCGGGGATGGTAAGATACGGGGTCGAGGTCGGCGTCGCCAACGCTGCCATGTCGGCGACGACGACGGCCCTCGAACGGACGGGGTTCGGGTTATCGTCATCTAAGATGGGTGTCGATCAGCCCAGACGGACAACATCGCAACTTGCCTCCGTATCGCTGTCGCCCTCGAGCGCGCAGACCCAGGTGGCCCCGGTGGCGCCGGTGGAGCCGCCGCCGTCCGCCGTCAGCGGTGCGCTCGGCTGCCCAGGAAACGAAGGCCACGGCTCCGCCGCGAATGCGTCCAATGCCTCACCGGACATAACCCTCTTCCTCTCGGGCGACTGCTACCGGTCGACAGCGGTCCGCTCCACGAAAAGAAAGAACTCGAGCAACGACGACGTGGCTATCGGGATGGCACCAACTTGTGCTGCTCTCTCGTCGTAAAGTGGCATCTCCCGAGGTTCTCATGGCCCCAAAGAAACAGATGATTTCTGGCGAGTTAAGCTACATGGTCTGACGACGAAGTCGCTTTGTTCTCGAGCAGCTAGGGACAGTCGGCCCAAGCTTGACCCGTCGTCGCCGTTGCAGCTTCCCAGCATGTCGGGGTGTCGCTGAGAAGGAATTGACCACGTGTCGACGCATTGCTCGCGGTTTACGACCGCAATTTTGGCTAGAATGGGCGAAGATCTGTCGCCTGTCGCCGTTGGCCTCTGGCAGGCCCGGGTCAACCCGCCGACCCACCACCGCCCCCGTCCCTCCCACAGCCAAGGGCGGCGTGGCCAAGAAGGCCGCACCGGCCAAGGGCAAGGCCAAGGCCGCCCCCGCCAAGTCAGCTGGCGGGTCGTCTGCTCGCGTCGTCATCGAGCGTTGCACCTCGTGAGGCGTGTTCAAGCGAGCCGAGGAGCGGCTCGCTCGGGCGCTGAAGGAGGCGGGCCTGCCCGCCCCGGCCTGCAACCCCGACGGCAAAAAGGCCGGGAGCTTCATCGTCGCCGTTGATGGCAAGCCGCTCCTTAGCCTTACGGGGCTCAAGAGGCCGTTCAAGCCGCTGCGTGAGACGGACCTCGACGACTTGGCCGCACGCCTTGTCAGGGCCGCCCAGTAACGCGAGCGGCGCCCTGTGAGGCGCACCGAGCATCGTATCGAGAGGACTCGTACCCCACCACGACGTCGCCGGCGCAAAGCACGACTGTGTCCGCCGGCGGCCGACAGCAGGCGCAGTGCCGCCCTGATGGCAGCGCTACGCCGGGGCGGGTCCTCGCGGTCGGGACAGGACACAATAGTGGGGGATGGCGCTTTTCATAACGCGTGCCCTCGACCCCAACCTGACCCCCCTCAGAATGCCCCCGTCCCCCGGAGCCGCGCCGCCCGCTCCTTCTCCTGTCTCCGTATCTCCTCCGCCTGGCGACGCTTGGCCTCGTCCATGTCGGCCGCCGCCTTCGCCCGCGCGGCATTGATCTCGGGGCTAAGGCCCTTTTCGTCACGGCCCTTTACCGTGGCCAGATGCTCCCCGAACTCCTTGTTCCGCGCCCGCTCCTCCTGCAGCGCCCGCTTCTTGGCCTCGGCGCTCTCATGCGCGATACGCGCCCGCGCCTCTTCCATCTCGGCTGACAGACCCTTTTCGTCCTTTCCCTTGACCGTTGCGAGGTGTTCCATCCGCTCCCGGTTCTGCTGACGCAGCGCCGCCTCGTTCCGTTCACGCGACAGGGCGGCGAGCTCCGCGACCTTGGCGCGCTCGGCTTCGACCTGGGCCGAAAGGCCTTTGGAGTCGCGACCCTTTTGTGCCATGATGCGCTCGCGGCGCTCCAGCTCAAGCTGACCGAGCTCTTCCGCCTGGCGCTGTACAGCCTCGGCCGTTTCGCGCTTTATGCGCTCACGTGCCTCCAGTGTCTCGGCCGAGAGGGACTTAGAGTCGCGGCCTATGACCTGCGCGAGGTGCTGGCGCCGCTCGGCCTCGCGCTCGCGTTCGCTCCGCAGGGCCTGCCGCCGGCCCTCCTCGGCCGCCTCGGCCCGCGACGCCCGCGCCTGGTTGATCTCGTCAGACAAGCCCTTCTCGTCGCGGCCCTTTTGCTCGGCCAGCGTCGCCTTCCGCAGGCGCTCAGCCACCTGTAGCTCCCGCTGGCTCCGGCGGCGGCCTTCCCTCATCTCGGCCGCCTTACGGGCCCGCGCCGCCTCGACGGCGGGGTCCAGTGCCTTTTCATCCCGGCCCGCCACGGCCGCCAGCTGCGCTCTCCGGGCGCGCTCCGCCTCAAGCAGATCCCGCACGCTCCGGCGGCGTGACTCGGCGAGCTGCTGCGCATAGCGGGACCGCTCGGCCTCGATGGCAGGGTCCAGCACCTTTGAGTCACGAGCGCCAGCGGCCTTGAGCCGGGCGCGGCGTTCCTTTTCGGCCCGAAGGCGCTCGTCCTCGGCGCGTAACCGCGACTCGTGTAATTCCGTGGCCTGGGAGTGCAGTTGGAGAGAGATGGGAGGAGATGTGGGGAAGGGGGAGTGGGGATCGAGGCACGCTCGTCAGAGCGTCTCGTCGTGAGCGTCGCGGGACGGCCTCTCCACGTCGTCTCGCGCCTCGTGGGCGAAAACGAAGATGCGACAACGGATTGGCACAGAAAAGTACCGAAAAATGTCAGAATATCAGCTACACCACGCTGTGAGAGTTCACGAACGCCACCGCGAGCGAGTAGAGCGAGCCCGGCCGGCAGGCGTCGCGCGCAGGCTTCCTTGCGCTCGCCTTCGCCACCCGTGCGGCCTCGATGGCAGGGTCGAGCTGTTTCACATCGCGTCCCTTGGGACCACCACCTTCCCCGCTCATTTTGGCTCGATTCTATACAGCTCAATAGCAAGGCGACGACGACGACAACGACGTGGCCGGCTGTCTCTGGTCAACCTATCTCACTCTTTTTCCGGATCGATGTGGCGCGACGGCGGCGTCGGGATACCAGGGCGGGGGTCAGGGGCGTTCGCTTCCGTCACGCCCGCGGAATCCGCTGCCCGCCACCTTGTCGTGGAAGCGGCTGACGTCCACGGTGCTGGGCGCTGGCTCCGCGGGTCGACGAAGTCGGTCATTTAGGTCATCCTCCCGTCGGCGACAAGAAAGCCCCATAGATCGTTCATCTACAGCGTTTCTGGGAGTCGCGCGTCTCCGAGGGCAAGCGGGGGGAGGGAAGAAGCGATAGCGCATGCGTAAACCGGCAACTCCCGTTCGCGCTCCTCTGGTTCTATTTCCCGCGCGCGTGGGACGAATTCTGAAGAAGATATCATTTAAGAGAAAACAAGGTAGTCGAATACATTACGTAACCGGCGAGACGACCGGAAACGGACAGCGTTGTTGGCGAGAACGCGCCGCAGACGGGCTCCGGAAGCGGGACCGGATGAACGACTCTCGGGGCTCGAACGGTTCGACACGGCCCCCTCGGCGGTCGCAGACCTCACGCTACACCAAAGCTAAAGCAACGGCGCGGCGCGACCCCCACGACGGCGAAGAAGGCCACCCGACAGACGCAGAACGAGCTTGAAGGATGGCGCGGGGCGTGGCCCGTGCGCCGAGCCCTCACTTCTTGCCGCCCTTCTTCTCGTCCTTCTTGTCATCCTTCTTGGCGTCGGCCGGCTTGCCGCCCTTCTTGTCGTCCTTGCCGCCGGCCATGGTTGCTTCTGAAGGGGTGGGGGGCATGGGCGATCGCTGCACACAAGCGGCGCGGACGGGCGGCGCGGGGGGCAGCGACGCAGCGCGGAGTGTGTGTGGCGGGGGTGTCGCGGTGCGGGACTCGCCGAGGGTGGAGTAGGCTTGAAGTCGAGAGACGGAGCGGAGGGGGTCACGGGGGGGGGGGATGGAAGGGCTTCCACGACGGCGCGGAAGACTCGCGCGTCCGCCCCCCTGTCGCTCCGTTGGGATTCGGAGACACGCCGTGGGAAAAGGTCGGTAGACCACCGCCCCCTCAAAGCAGGTCACGCGCAAACCGACTCGTCCCCATGCTCCCCCCCTGCCCTCCGGCAAAGGCTGGTGTCACCGTCCTCCGGAGAATAACCCCGCCCGCCGACGACGACGCGCCCCTAGACGACCCCCCGCTCCCCGCCAAACTACCAGCGAAGCTCCCCGGCGCGTCCTTTATCTTGGTCGCCAGCCACGCCCCCTCGCCCCTAGCCCGTCGCCGGTCAATCTCAGCCCGCATGCTGTCGAGCGTCTCCAAGATTAATGGGTGGTCGGGGTCGTCCACGGTGAGGACTCCCGTGGCCAGGTCCCGTTTCAGATCCTTGACGAGCTCATCTCTCTCCCGCTCGAGCTCCGCCAGGGGCACATCGGCGTAGTCCCCCTGCGAGGAGGACGCGCCGTCGCCCTCAGACACGCCGTCGTCTCCTCCTCTGCCCCCCACTGCCTCCTCCTCCTCCTCCTCCTTCTCCTCCACGTCCCAACCCTCCTCGAGGCCGCCACCGGAGCCGGCGGGGCCGAGGGGGGCCGACGAGCCCCCAGGGCCGCGGTCCGACGCACCGGACGAGACGCGGGCACCACGGGCAAACACAGGCGGGGTGCCGTCGTTGTCGAGGTTGCGGGGGACGAAGACGCCACGGATGGGGGGAGCAGGGTGGGGAGGTGGTGGGCCGGGGGGGGGGCGCGCGGCCGTCGCGGGGGGCGCCGCCGCGGGGGACGGGAAGGGC
>Ga0181573_10000094_pt1 | contig 84450 bp, 50 predicted proteins | sample 101ome_25_FD_148643 | JGI IMG/M metagenome (GOLD analysis project Ga0181573, IMG submission 148643) | Coastal salt marsh microbial communities from the Groves Creek Marsh, Skidaway Island, Georgia - 101409BT metaG (spades assembly) | ecosystem: Environmental > Aquatic > Marine > Intertidal zone...
GCCAGGCCTGCTCGCTGGTGGTGCGTCCTCAGGAGCTGGCGGCAGTTGCCGTGGATCTCCTGCACCCTCGCGAGCGCGCTGAAAAATTTCTCGGTGATTTGGTCGTCGGTCCTGAGCGCCGCGATCTCCTCGTCCGTCAGCTGATAGTCCACCAGGAAGGTCTCGAGCATCTTTTTGCGCTCCTCAATCTTGGCCAGGTTATTGTTGAACCTCGCCGTCTCGTCCAGCAGGTTCCCCGTGCGCTCGCGGCTCTTATCGAGCACGTTGGCGATGCGTCGGCATCCGCTCAGCAGGCCCTCGAGCTGGGCATCCACCACCGCGAGAGCCTCCTGCGCCTGACCCGAGGCTTCCAGGAACTCGCGGTTGATGTCGAGGCCACGTCGTTCGATGCTACTGCGCAGTCCTGCGGGGTTGAATCGGGACGGAGCGGGAGGGAGTGTGAGCGGGGATGCACACAGTCGGGTGGTGGACGGAAGAAACTTTCAAAGGGGCTCGCGACGCAGAAACGGGAGGAAGGTTCGACACGCGCGTGATCGCGCACCTCTCCTCGCCGCCGGGGTGTTCTCGCCGTAAAACTCCGACAGACCCTTGAGACAAGCGATCGTCTCCGGCGTATCCGCCCGGGTTTCGAGGACCTTCTTGACCTTGCGCGCCAGGCCGGGCGCCAGTTGCGTCGCCATCGGTCCGCGCCTCTCAGCTCTGATTCCCCAGTGGCTCGGCGCGGATCGTCGATGATCGAGCAGTCGCTTATTATTTCTTGACCGTGGGTGGGGGAGATATTCTTCACGTGCTCGGCGGGGGTTGGGTTCGGCATAAGTCCGCGCGCGCACCCACGCGACGCCCCCATCTCTTGACGCACCGCCGTCTCAGGAGGATCGCGACGCGCCGCACGCGTGTCCACGAGGCTTCAGTTCGCGAGGCCGAGCAACCCAGGGAAGGGTCGATTTTAGGGTAAAGCAAAGATGCAGTCTGGGCTCCGCGGATTCGCGGCGAGGGCTGTCCGCGGGGTGCAGCGCCAGCAGCAGCGGCGCATGGGCGCGGGTCCCCCCGGCGGGTACTTCGCCGAGGGCGTGCAGGGCGAGAGCCACGTCAACGGCAGGCTCTTCAACGAGACCCCGCCGCCCCCCGGCCAGTCGCGCAAGTGGGAGGACTGGGAGGCGCCCTGGTACGCCACCATGGCTGCGGTCGGGGCCATCCTGGTGTTCGGCCTCAGCGCCAAGCCGGAGACGAGCGGCTCGGAATGGGCGCGCGAGGAGGCCAAGAGGAGGCTTGCCGCCTCGGGCAAGTAACGCAGCGGAGTAGTTCGCCTTGTAATGTATGAATATTTCAACCTTCGACACCGCGATCGCGGTCGACCTCGCGCGGGAGTCGACCAAGTACAAGAAATCCTCCTCCGCTAGGATCCGCGGAGGCTGTCTTTTGCCCACAGCTGCACTGTGTTTGGTTTGGGATGTTTGACGCGTTCGTCTCATTGCAAAGGCTACTCCCCGTCTCACTAACGCCTGTACCTCGCGCGCTTGAAATTGATGTAGAGGTGGAAGATGCCGCGCTCGAACGAGCACCGAAACCCCTTCTTCGACGCGTACTCCCACTCCTTGTTGACGATCTTGAACGCAATGTCCTCGTACGGGGGACCGGCGTGGATGCGGAGGATGCACGTCTCGCCGTGCTTGCTCCCGTCCGGCATGATGGTGTACGTCGGAGCCGTGGACTTGTCGATGAGATCGGGGTAGAAGATGTTGAACTTGTACCCCTGCACCGTCTTCGGCGGCGGGTTGTCGTGGTCGTAGTGGGTCTGGTTGTACTTGTTCCACTCGTAACCCGTGTGGACCCGGTTGAAGTATTTGGGCTTGCGGGGTCGGTACTTGTCGTGCCACCAGTACACCTGCGACTCCAGTGGAGCCTCCCCCGCGAACGCCACCTCGCCCGCGCCGTCGCCCATTATCCTTTCCGCGAGAGCCCGGGACGCGCGCGCGTTCGCCTCCTCCTTCGCGCGCGCCGCCTCCACCGCCTCGCCCGCGTCGGCGGTGAGGTTCTGGATCACCGCGCCCGACATAGCCGCCGCCTCCTGCGCGCCCGCCTTGAAGGCGTCGAACGTGGCGCGCTCCGTGGCACCCGCCGTGGCGCCCGGACCCGCAGCCTCCTTGAACCTGCCCAGCTTCTTCGCCCTCTGCAGCGCGCGAAGCCGCTCCAGCTCGCGCCTGTCCTCGTCCTCGTCAACCACGTCCAGATAATCGGGTTCGTCCTCCCTCGCGCGGATAGCCTCCGGGGAGAAGGACCGCGTCGGGGTGCCCTCCCTCGGCGTGCCGCCGGCCGGGGACATCGGCTCGGGTGACACGGCGCGCGGCGAGAAACCTTCGTCCTCGTTTTCGTAGTCGGAGGCGTTCCCGGCGTCCGCGGCGGCTTTGCCAAAGTCGGCTCCGAGGAGGTCCTCATCGTCCGAGTCATCCGCCGGCGCCGAGACAGGCCCGTCCTTCGCGGCCATCGGCGGGGGCGGGGGCACGTCCCTGGGCGCACGCTTGGACCGCTTGGACCGCAAACCCGCGTCCACGTCGTCGACCCACGTCCGCGCCTTGTGAACCTTCACGCGCTGGAGAACGGCGATCCAGTACTCGCTCTCCTCGCCCGTCGCCAGCTGTCGCTCGACGTCGCCCTCCAACTCCTCCAGCTCGACGCGAGTCTTACCTTCCAGCATCTCGCGAACGTCACCCTCCACGGACTCGTGCACGCCCTGGTTCGGCATCATCGCGCCGAACGCCTCCTCGCCCCTGGACCGCGCTCGCTCGTACTCGTCCCTGCGCCGCGCCTCGTCGAGCTCGGCGTTGGCAACCACGAGCATGTTGGCCCAAAACGCCTTGTGCCGCTCATCCTTGTGGTCGAGGTCGAGGTAGGTCTTGACGTCGTTGAGGAGCTCGTCCATCTCGGAGAGCGTGAGGCCGTCGAAGATGGCCAAGGGGTGGACGGATTCGTCGAATTCATCGCCGTCCTCGGAGTGGAGGTTCCTGGACACGAGGTCGATGGCCCGCGCCCGACCCTCGCGCACCCTGATCTCGCTCCTCACCTTGGCCTGCTGGAGATGGAACTCCTCCTCCTTCTTCTCCAGCTCGACCGCCTCGATGAGCGCCTCCTCCCTCTGCATGATCTCGCGCTCCTCTTCCTTCTCCATGCGCTCCCTGTCCCGTTGCTCCCGCTGCATCTTCACCTTCTCGATCTCCTTGAGTCGCTCCTCGTGCCGCCGCTTCTCAGCCTTCAAACCGAGCTCCTTGGGGTCGACGCCGTTGACGAGGGACTTCTCGATCTTCTTGTGCCACACGAACCGTTCCGTGAGGTTAGCGTCGCCGAAGGGGTTCACGTTGTCGGTGTACCCCGCGATCTCGCCCTGCTTCAGCCGCGCGGCGAGCTTCTTGGCCATCTTCGCCGCGCGATGCCTTCGCTGCTCCTCGCTGTTCCCCGAATCCGAGTCCGAGGAGTCCGACGAGGATGAGGAGGAACTGGACGGCTCGCGCCTCGACCTCTTCTTCTTCGACTTGCTCTTGGACTTCTTCTCCTGCTTGCTCTTCTTCTTGGAACCCATCTTGGCTCCGCTGACCCTCCCCTGCGCGCCCGGGTGTGCCCAAGGATCTGGACAAATTTGCGCCGACGAATGCTGAAGGACGTTGAACACCCGCGTGTGAAAATTTTGCCAGCGCCTGTATCGGAGGATTTTTTAGACCGTCGTTTTTGAGTCAGGCGAGTGAATTGCTGTGAACGGCCCACGTCGACGGCTGAGCTGGCCTGCAAAAAGCTGCCACGGGCCGCTTCGAACGCACCTCGACGCCACGCAGTGTCGACACCTTATCGAACGAACAGCGAACATGTCTTTCGCCGTCGCCTCCACCGCCACTCTCGTCACCGCCACCGCCGCCCGTCCCGAGCGCGCCTCCACCAGGTGAGCTTCCCGTCCCGCTCGGCACCGAAATCACCGCCTGTGAGCCTCGTCAGCCGGGGGATAAAGTTGGCGACGCCGATCGAGCCGACGCTGACGCCTCGCTCGTTTCCCAATCGATCGATCGCAGGGGTATCGCCGCACGCAATCGTGTTGCCGCGAGCATCGCTCCCCGCTCCGTCAAGGTCTCCGCGCGCGCATCCCGCGGCTTCCGGGTCGTCGCCATGGCTGAGAATAAGCCCAAGATCCTCCGCGAGAACGAGAAGGAGGCCTGGTTGAGCGAGATGGAGAGGGAGGGCGCCAACCCGTTCAAGGATCCCATGGCCATCGTTGGCATCCTCGGCATCACGTTCCCCTTCGTGATCCTAGCTGTGGCAGGGGCGGCCGGTTACATCGGCCAGTGAGACCGATCGCCCGACCCACGTATTGACTCCATCTTGACTGTATTAATCCTGCCTACTAAAGAATCACGTCACGAATGCGTTCGATCCACCATGCGTCGATCGTCGGTCTGCCTCCGTCTCGCCGAGATTCCGTCCCTGCCCCCCACCGCGTACACGCCGTCGGGCCCCTGCCACTGCGGCGTCCTCGACTCCCCCGGCGCCTGTGCGACCCCGCCGGAGAGCTCGCTGATCATGATGGAGTCGTCCACGGCGTCCAGGATCTCCTCCCTGCTCTTGATCGCGCCAGCGGCGTGCCTGAACGCCCTGTCCCTGACCATGTCCTCCCTCGCCAGCTGGTGCAGGGTGTCGTAGATGAAGTGCGCCAGCTCCCGGTAGTCCACCAGGCCGTCGCCGTCCTCGTCAGCGGTAACCATCAGCGCCGTGATCTGGTGCAGCTCCAAGCCGAGCTCCTCGGCGCCCACCGACTTGAGGACCACCAGCATCTCCTCCCTGTCAAGACCCCCGTTGTGATCGACATCCGCAGCCTGAAACGCGCGCATCATGATGTGCTCCACTTCCTCCTTAGACATGCCCCGCATCAGACCGACGTTGGTATCCTCGGACGCTAAACTCGCGACAGCCTCTGCCCGCAGCTTCTGCGCCGAGAAGTCAATCATGCCGTGGATCACACCGGACGCTACGGGCGCGAACCGGAGATAGTGCACGGTGCCGTCGTCCGGGTTTACCTCGCAGTCCGCGATGATGGAGACGATCTGCGACCGTGACAGCTGGAGCTCCTCCCGCTCGGCGAGTCGCTTGAGGCACTTCTTGACGTCCTGCACGTGTAAAATGCCGGAGCCGTCGGGGTCCACCTTGGAGAAGGCGTCGATGAGGAGGACGGTGATGCCGTCCTCCGAAGCCAGCGCCTCGTTCTCCAGTTGTTTATTTCTCGCCCTGTCCACGAGCACCCTGAACGCCACGGGAACAAACTCCTCGTACTCGATGCACCCGTCGTGGTTGACGTCCGCCTCGCCGAGCAGCATGTTGATCTCCTTCCGGCTCAGGCCGAGGTCCGCCGAGTTGAGTGCGCGCTGGAACTCCTCGGGGTCCAGCGTTCCGTTGCCGTCGTCGTCGAACATCGCGAACAGACCTTGCATCTTCCGCTCCAACTCTTCCTGAGTCATGCCCTTGATGAACATGGCCTCGACCTCTTCCCTGGTCTCCTCCAGCTCCTCGTCCCTGAGGTGCTTGACCTCCTGCGCCGACTTGAGCGACGTGACCAGCTCGACGAACATGGGCAGGAACTCCTTATAGTCGATGATTCCGTTACCGTCCGCGTCAGACTCCGCCATGATCTCCCGTATCTCCTCCTTGCTGAAGTTGAGCGCGCTCGACTTGAGGACCTCCTTGAACTCCCAGACGTCAAGCACTCCGTTCTTGTCTGCGTCGAACCGAAGGAAGACGTTCATCGCAAACGACGCAAGCTCGTCCGTGGTCATCGACGCTAAGTCGAGCTCCTCCACGCTCTGCTCCAAGGTGGGCGCCGACTTCTCCGCCTCTTCTTCTTCCAGTCGGGCTTCCTCCTCGAGCCAGGCGTCGAGCCACTCGAAGGGCTCCTCGGGTCGTTCCAGCGTCACACACTCCACCAGCCTGGCGACGCAGGTCTGGACCTTCTCGTCGTACTCGTCGTCGTTGAGGGGGCCCTGGTAGGCGGCCTCGGGGGGAAGCCTCGCTGGGAACCTGGCCAGAGCATCGCGCATGAACGGAAAGATTAGCTCGGGGCGGAACGCGTACACCTCCTGCTCCATGGCGGACACGACGTCGCGCATGGGGTGGTGCGAGGTGAGGGGCGCCTGGGTCGGATCGGGGTCCATCTCGCCCTCGAACCTGAACGCCACCATCTTGGTGTCCAGGTACTTCTCCGCGAGTTTGCGCCGGCCCTCCGCCAAGAAATGGTCCACCGGAATAGGATCCGCGAGCACAGGGTCGACGGTCATCGTAACCGTCTTGAACCCGCCCGAGCGAGTGCCCGTGTGCGACCGGATTTGGCAACTCAGATTTGCCAAACCGCCCTTTTCCTCTCCAGCTCTCGGTCAGAGGTTTATTTCGAGTGGCGCGGCACAGTGTTTGATGACGTCAACACAGGGTTCATCCTACGATTGGATCCTGGGCGAGGATGCGGACGAGGACCTCGAGCCGTGGCAGCGGGTGCTGAAGGAGAACGCGAAGAATGCCAAGGTCGAGCGCTTTCTCGAGCTCCTACGGGGGATCCTTGGACCCGACGAGCTCCTCAACCTCGCGGGGTTGGTCCGGGACATGGACGTGCAGCACGTGCAGAAGCTGTACATGAAGCAGTGGCAGGAACATCAGATGGCCGCGAGCGGAGGTATACCACCGATGATGGATCCCGCGGCGATGATGATGGGGCATCCTCCGCCAATGATGCCCCCGGGCTTCGTCCCCGGGTATCTTCCACACTATGCAGGGTTTCCACCGCCAGGGGTCCCACCCCCGCGCCCGCCGCCTCCCCAGTGAGGCTGCGCGATAATAGAACAATCAGATAGACGTCCGCGAAATACGCGCCGAGCATTTAAGATAGTGAGCTAGATTTAGGGATCCTCTCAGACGTCCAGGTCGCGCGTTCGTCCACTCACATCGGTTTTCCGCTTCCCCTTTGGCCTCGCGTTGGGTATGCCAAGCAGTGACGTGCAGCAGCAGTTGCGCACGATGCACGGGCAACACCCGTTCAGCCACTGCACGCACCGTCGGACCCTGACGTACACTAGCGCGGCGAGCGCGACGCACAGCAGCACGGGGCCAACCTTGTCCATGTCGATGAGCTGATTGTACACCGCAACCTCCCAAAACTGAACAGCCGTGGTCCACCACCTGGATTCAAACATGCCGTCCCCACCGAGGTACAGCTTGGGTCCAACCTCCAGGGAGATAAACAGACACCAGGCGACGAGTTCGCCCAGAGCGCTGGTGTACAGAAACCTGAAGGTCACGATGCCGCCGATGGAGAGCATCAGCAACCCGTTGAGGAGCCGCGCGTTGTAGTTTTGGAGAAACGAAGAACGTTCCCTTGCCATGCTCCGCTTGATCCTCGCGCCGTACGTCTCCCTGCTGGGACCCACGCAACGCTTGCTCCACCTGTCTTCGCACGCCTTGGAGCTGGTGTCGAACTTTCGCAGCGACGGCAGCCGCATGGTCTGTAAACTCACCAGCTCTTCCTCGCACGTCGTCGCCAGCGTTTCGCACTCCTTCCCCGACAGAAACGCGTTTTTCTCCTTCCGCTGCTCTAGCATCTCGCCCAGCTTGCGACGCAGCGCCGCAGTCGTCACCGCACCCCTGCCGAACCTATCGCGCCTGAAACCCTCCACCGCCTTCGCCGCCGCGAGCCTGTGCGTCGAGGTCAGCGCCTCCTCATCCACCGGCAAACGCACTCCGTCCATGGCCGACGCGTAAGACGCCACGTGACGCTCCAGCGCGTCCCTGTTGAACGAATCCACCACGTTACCCGCGCTGGGAAAGTCGCCTTCGTTCAGCGCCGTCACCGATCGCTCGATGAGCGCGGCGAGCGCGGGTCCGGTCATGACACCGCCGGGCTCATCGAGCGACGGCGCCTTCGTACCCTCACGAGACCCCGGAACGTCGACGTGAGCCTTCGCCTTCGCGGACGACGCGATGATCCCCCTGAGCTGGTCCCTCTGCCTGACGTACTCGGGCTCGAGCTCGTCGTCGCGGAGCTCGCACAGCTTGGTGCGCTCCAGGTGCGGCTGCCTCAGGCCAAACGCGGTGGAGTTCCCCGCCAGGGCCCGGAGCGACTCGCGGATCCGGTTCAGTTCATCCACGTGGCTGTCCCGGCTCGGGTTCGGCACGGATCGCAGCGCGTCCTTCACCATCTGGTTGACCGTGGATCCCTCGAGGAAATCGCGCTGAATGAGCCAGACGAGGCTGCGGGGAAGGAACGACGCGAGCTGGCTCGCGTCGGCGCCCACCGCCTCATCCTCCTCGTCGTCTTCGTACCCTCCTCCCGCGACGGCCGCGTGGAACGCGCCGTCTCCGCCTCCTTTGGCGCTGGCCCTGGTGTAAAACTCCTGCGCGAGCTCCACCGCGAACGATAGCTTCTCGATGTCCCCCTCCTTGACCGTCTCCGGGAGGTTGTAGACCAACACGCTCGACATGATGGAGGATAGCGCAAAGATGCGATCGTCGTAGGCGTCGCTCATGCCCGTCGCCTCGAAGCCCTCCGTGTCCACGAACACCACGTTCACCTCGTCACCGTCCACCACCATCGGCTCGCCCCAAACCCACACGCCCTTCGTCTCCGTCTTGCGCGTGTGACCCACGCCGAAGCCCTCGCCGCAGCTCACCCCGAGCATCTGGTTGAGCAGGAACGACTTGCCGCTGCGATAGGGACCGATGACGACGACGGGCGCGATGGGGCCCTTGATGCCCCGCAACACGTCGAGACCCTCGCGCTGTAGCGTCAGCTTAGTGCGTTCCGTCTCCGAGGGCAGGACGATCGGGAAGGGACGCCGCCCACCCGCGACGGCACCCCCGTCGGTGTTAACCTCGTGCCCACCGTATCGTCTGGGAACCGTACCCCCCGAACGCAGGCGCTGCAGCAGAGACCGGGTTCCCCGCGCGTCGGCATCGTCCGCGTGCGGGACGGCGCCGACCGACGCGACGAGCAGAGTGAGGACCGCGAGCACGCTCACCGTCCTCTTCATGGCTGCGCGTGTGTGAAGTGGGGGCGGAGACGGGGGGCGGACGATCACGAACGGTACAAAAATTTCGGGCGGGAGCCTGCTGCCAGCATGGCCAGGCTGCAGAGCACAAAAATCATCATCGTTACATCGCGTTACGGGATGGCGTCAATCAAAGCCCCACGCTCCCCTCGAACCCGAACTTGACGAACGCCGAGGCGAGAAGGTTGTGCTGCTCGAACACCGCCTCCACCTCCGCCCTTATCTCGTCCGCGCCCTCGTCGTCGAGCAACCTGTCGAGGACGGGTTCCCACGCGGGAGCCGGGTTAGAGCCGTCGACGTACCCACCCGCCACGCGGCACCGTTGGAGCAGCACGACCGCCATCGATGATAGCCGCAACTGCGCCGTCGCCTTCTCGTCCGTCGCCTTCTTGCCGTTCTGCACGATGGCTCGCAGCAGCTGGAGCCGGGCCCTGGCGATGGTGTGGTGGCCGGTGAGAACGGCGAGCGCGCCGGGGTTGCTGAGGATCTTGGCGGCGAGCGCGGTGAACTGGCGGACTTCGTCGCTCTGCTGCACCTTCACGCCCTTCTCGTGCATCAGCGGGCACCCTGGCATTTGCAGCACCTGCTGCAAGGTCATCAATAGCGCCTGGGTCTGCCCGCGCGTGTTCCACGCCCTGAGCGAGGGGTGGATGAGGTTGTGAAGGACGCCCGCCGCCGCGCCGGCGAGGTCGGCGCCCGCTTTCGCCTTGAGCGCCCCCTCCTCGGTGCCCTTCTGCTCCGCGTCGATGATGGACCACACGGTGTGCGTGAGCACGTCCAGCATGGAACCGTACACCCCCGCGTCCAGGAAGGCGACCACCTCCTTGTCCTCGAAGAACCACTCGCTCTCGCCCGGTGTCTTCCTGATCGCTCGCTCCAAGTGCGACTGGAGCCAACCGCCGACTTGGTTCACCGCGGCGATTCGCGCCGCGACCGGTTCGCCCGGGGATTTGGCGGTGAGAAGCCACTTCGGGTCGCCCGCGGGTCCGGTGCTGGTGCTGGATACGTCGGACTTGGTCGGAACCTTCGCTTTGGGGACATGGATGTTGGAGGGTCGGATCTTGGCCTTGAGGTGCTTGATGCGGCGGGTGATCTCGGGGTTGCTGGCGCCGGTGGCCGTCTTGAGGGCAGCTTCGAAAGCGGCGATGGCGTCGTTGTCTTCGCCGTTGGCCTCGAGGGCCATGCCGCGGCGAAAGTGGGACTTCTCCCAGTCGGGGCGGAGCTTGACGCACACGTCGGCGTCGGCCAGCGCCTGCTTGACCTGTCGGGGCACGGGGACTTCAGGCACGTCGGCAGAAAGGGCACTTTTTTGTTTGACCCTCGGGAGCGTGGGGAGGGGGTGAGTTGACGTACCTTGCAGAGCTTCAGGAAACTCGCGCTGCGGTTCGAGAACACAGGGGCGAGTTCAACTCGTTCAGCCGCGTCCTTACCGGCGTTCTGGTGCGATGGGGAGGAACAAAGGGTGTGTCAGTGACGGATCTTCGGACGAATCTGAGGATCTCCGCCTTTTTTGGCCGGGGACGCACTTTGATCGCCTTCGTGTACGAGCCGGCGGCTTTGAGGTATTCGCCGGAGCGGAAGAACTCGTTTCCCTCGTCCTTCATGGTCGCCAGCTCCTCGGGGAGGGCCGGGATCTCGATGGCCGCGGACACCATGGTAGGTCCGTCACTGTTTTGTGCGCCACTCGGCACCGCTCGTCATCTTGCCAACTTTTTTCGAATTTGCCAGCGAGTGGCGGGCGGGCCGCGGCGAGAGTCGAACGTCCTCGAACCGAGTTGAACCGACGCGCAACTTTTTTCTTTGGACTTTGTATTTGCACGTGGTCCAGTCAGATCCTATCAGACAGTTTCCCATTTGCGAGGTCGAACCGGATTTTTGCGTCACGGGATCCGATCTGCCAGCAGGCAAGAAAAAATCTTTCCCCCATATTTACCGGTTTCACGATTTGGAGATCTGCGCGCATCCCTGTCCGGAACACTATCAACGTGCCCAGTGCACATCGTGAAACACCATGGCGACCGCCACAGAAGGTGAGCCGACGGCAACGACCCAACCCTCGCCGCTCGCGCCGGGTTCGCGGTCCCCGGCGTCTTGGGCCGCGTTTCCCATTTTTCGGGCCGTTGGTTATTTTTTCTTCGCCGAAGGCCGAAATTTCTGTTGGCGCTGACCTTCACGCTGACCTACCATCCGCCAATCCCCGCATCCCAGGCTCGCCCCGCGCCTCGGCGCAGGTCTCGTCGCCCGTCGAAAGCAGTCCCGGCGACCAGGCCAACTTCGACTCCTCCCCTGTCGGGGGCCTGCCCGAAGAGCCCGTCAAGAGCTCGGTCAGCCCGCAGCCGAGCCCTTCTTGGAGGGAGCCCTCCGGGGCCCAGCCGTCCCCGGCGCCTCCCGCGGACATCTCGGTCGACTTGAACGGCAACGGCCCGACCCCTCCCACCTCCCCTGGCGGTAACCACCAGCCCATGTCTCCCGCGAGGTCCACCTACTCCCATGGCACGCACGGCGCGAGCTTCAGCAGGGACCCTCCTCCCCAGGGCATCATGGCGAAGACGATGGCGCAGCTGTCCGCGGCGACGAACAGGATGGTCCACAGGGTCCAGGCGTACCGCGCGAAGGCTGCGGCTCGCAAGCAGGGCGGTAAGTTGCTCCTCCAGCAGCTCCAAGACGAGTCCGGGGCGAAGGATCCCAGCCTGGTGCCCGGCATCATGATCACGCCGCCGCCCGACCCCAGGTACAGCACGCCCACCCTCGCGCAGACGCTCAAGTATAAGATATTCGGCGGTCCCGGGCCCATCGACCCCGCCACGGGCAGGGTCGAGATCCCGGACCCGGTAGCCGCGAAGGCATCGATGTGGTACAAGGTGAAGGGATCACGCAGGAGGACGTCGCAGCAGATGGCGGTGAAGCTCGGCAGGGCGCAGAAACACCCCGACGAGGACTTTGAGCTCCTCTGGGCCGGGGTGCAGCGACAGGAGCTCCTGCTCAACAAGATCAAGACGGACGGTAAAAGGCTCGCGGCGGCGATCCAGGAGCAGGCGGACGCGGCGAAGTCTATGGCCGCGCACATCGCCTCCCTGGCGGAGACGTCGATTGAGCTCGGCGAGGGTCCAGAGGCAGATGCGAGGCGGGCGGTGGTGGAGCGCGCCAGGCAGCTGATGGAGGTCATGGACGTCATGGACCAGGACGTGCGCCCGGCGTGCCTCGAACAGCTCAGCAACAGCGTTAACAAGCCCGTCGGACAGCTGTGCGAGGAGTTCCCCGCCTACCAACAGTGCGTGGATAAGAGGACGCACTACATGCTGGACATGGATGCGTACGAGCGCAAGCTGCAGAAGGCGCGGCAGTTCGCTAAGGACCCGGCCAAGGTGCCGCACAGGGAGGAACAGTTCACCAAGGCGCAACGTAGGTACACGTACTTCAGCGACAAACTCGTGGAGGACCTCACGCTGCTGGACGCCAACAGGTACGAGCTCGCGGGGTTCCTCATCGAGGGGTTTGTGGAGATGCAGGAGTTCCATTCACAGCGCCAAAAGGATGTGCTCGCGGGGCTGGCGCAGGGGAAGCTGCCCCCAAAACAGTGATGTACATACCGCTTTGTAGGGGGAACCGGGCCGCGTTTTGCGTCGACGCGTATTTTAAGACAATGTCGTCACAGATACAAGTTGTGAACCGGCTCCAACGTCACTGGTTTTCGTCTTTCTCGAGCTCAATTGTTTCTTTCTTGTCGTCCCTCCTGAGCGACTTGGGCGGCTTCTCCAACCCCTTAACGCCGAGTTGCTCCAGCAGATCGAACGCCTCGCTCAACACCTGCACCTCTGAATCCATCAAATTGTAGAGGTCATCCACCGCGCTGTTCATCGCCTTGGTCCGGCTCACGGGATCCTTCGCGTCGTCCTCATCGCTAGGGAAGCCAGCCTCGGCGAACTCCTGCATGGCGTTCGACACCCGCTCCTCTGGGCTGCCCTCGACCTCGGCCTCCTCAGCCTTCTCCTCACCCTCCTCGGTCGCGCGAGAGATCACGCGAGTCGCGCGGCGCTTGACGCGAGGGTCCACCACCGCGCGCGCGATGGACAAAGGGCCACGTCTGAGAAAGGTATATCCGGGGAACGAGTCAGAGACGCGTTCGCATGGGGACGGCGGGGTTCGCGCGGAAGAGGTTCGAATCGTCGGGCGGGGATACAATGCGCACCTGGACCTGACGCCGGCTAACGTGACACGCACGTTGGTCGCGACAACGGCGGGCATCCTGGGGTTGCGAACGTTGTGTTGTTTCAAGTGACGCGGAAAGGGCGAAAAGGCCTTGAAAAGACAAGACTGCAAGAAGACCACGATATCAAACAAGCCAGGCTAATTGCTCCCTTCGTATGTTTGAAATAAATAAATGCAATAGCAAACATCAGGGAAAATTTCGTATGATGCAATAGTTACACTTCATCCTCTTATCCTCCCCTCGTCTCGGACCACTGGAGGCCACGAAGAATGACGACTGGGTGTCCGTGTGCGCCACACGTAGCCGGCGGCGTCGACGGTGCGCGGAGACTTCGACGTCGGTGGACGAGGCGTTTTCGCGTCAGGGTAACTCACGGGGAGGCGAAATCGAACCCCCGTCCATTCACAACGGTCAACTGCTAGCGCGTCGACGCTTCATGGTGTTCGCATAGGAACGCGTCGTGCTGAGCTGTTGGAGGCGCTGCTTATCTGGCACCGGGTCAGCTGGCATGCTCGCCGCCGCGCCCGCCCACGGCGGGTGCGTGCGATGGACAGTGGTGTCGTGTCCCGGATCTGAGAGACTGGGATCTTCCACCTCGGGCCTTCGCGGTGCGGCTCGATGGGTCCGCGCGCCCGAGTCGCATCGGCGGCGGCGGGTCGCGGCGTCCAGTCAGGCTGGCGGGAGCAGCACTTCGTCATCCTCGGACGAGGACCCGGAGATGGCGCTCAAACCCAGCCAGACCGCTCGGGCCAGGGGCGGGCCGAGGTACTCCGCGCTAACGAGCGGCAGGGGGTCCAGCAAGGACGAAGGCGACGCCGGCGCGGCGAGGAAGAAGGCCTCGGCGGCTACGAGACGGACGTCGCGGCCCAAAGATGCGGAGGCGCGGCGAGAGCAGAGGCGGAGGTCGTCTGCCCGAAAACCGTGGATGACCGAGTCGACCGTCAACCTCACCGCCAAAGAGGAACAGGCGTGCGGGGCCGCCATCCAGGAACTGCTCACGATCGAGACCATGGCGACACAACTGGCGGAGGAGTCCATCGCGGCTGAGCTCAGGGACGAGAAGGGCGCCGGCGACCCGTTCTCCGTGGATTTCGGAAAGAAGAAGAAGAGGGGCCCGACCTCCGGCGCGTCGTCCCTCGCGGTGACGCCCGGGATCGGGCGCGACATGTCATCGCCCGCGTTCCGTCGCGAGCTCGCGCGAGCGATGGGTTTTACCTCGCCCGCGCAGCTCAAGGAACGGGTGGACGCCGGCCAGGAGGCGAGGCGCGTGCTCGTCACCCGAAACGTTGGGCTCGCGAGGACCGTCGCCGCCGATATCCACGCCAAGCTGAACGACGCGGACAGGGGTTTACTGTCGGTATCTGACCTGATGCAGGAGGGGTGCGCGGGACTGGCCACGGCGGCGGACAAGTTCGACCCCCAGCGAGGGTACAGATTCAGCACCTACGCGTTCTTCTGGATTAAAAAAGCGGTCATCGACTGCGTGGGTAATAGCGGTAGGACGATCCGGCTGCCCATCCACGTCAACGAGAACATCCAAAAGATGAAGAAGGCGACACGCGAGTTGAAAGAGATCAAGGTGCGGGATCCGACCGAAGACGAGCTGGCGGACAGGCTCGGATGGAGCGTAGTGAAGCTCAGGCAGATGAAGGTATGGGCGTTTCGCACGCCGGTGTCGATGGACGCGACCACCGCGAAGAAGGGCGATCCGTGGGAGGATGCCGACGATGCCGTCGCCGAGGCAGCGTCGTTGAACGCGGCGACGCAGAGCTCGGACTTTGGCACGGGGCTCAACGCGCCGTCGGACACGGCCGAGGCTGACGTGGATGCCGATTTGTTGCGAATGGGCCTCGAGGAGGTGTTCTCGACCCTCCTCCCCCGCGAGGCTTTCATCCTCAGACACAGGTTTGGCCTCGCCGCCGCGTCGACGGCCATGGAAGGAGGCGACTGGCTCAAGGCTTCACGCGCCGAGGTTTTGAGCGCGCTCCAGGATGACGAGGGCATGGGGACACGGGGCGGCGCCAACTTTAAGACGCTCGGGAACCTCCTCGGGGTGTCAAGCGAGTCCGTGCGCACGTATGAGAGGAGGGCGCTCGCGAAGCTCAAGCAGCCGGACAGGATCGCGCTCTTGCTCCCTCACCTGAACATGGAGAAGGTCAGCATCAAACTGAACGACACCGAGGAGTTCGTCGAGGCTCTCAACGCGGCCATCAAAGAGGCTGACGACAAGACGGGCGGTAAGGTTCGAGCAAACCTGTGCATGATCCCGCGCATCGGCGTCGAGGGCGCCAAGGAGGAGGGCAAGAAGAAGCGGCCGAAGCGACGGGGTCCGAGGAAGGTCAAGCAGATTCAGAGCGAATCCAGCAAGAGCGAATCGGCCCAGGCGGCGGCGGCAGAGGAGGAGATAGAAACGGAGAACGCGGCGGCGAAGGAGAGCATCATCGTTAGTTAGCAGAGCAGCAATAAGACCAATCTCATTCTTTTCTAATCTCCACCGCGTCTGTCAGCTCGCGCCGGACCTTCTCAGCCTTCATCCTGATCACGTCGTCACTCGACGACTCACACGGACCGAGTGCTCCGAGTATTGCGCGTAGGTGATTCAGATCGTTCCTCTCCTCGCCCGCGACGGTCTTCTTGATCCAGCCGAGTAAGGATGACGACTGCGGCGCGGGCTCCGATTCAGCCCGCCGGGATGGATCCCTCGCGAGAGACGACGCCACGTCCAGCACGCACGCAACCTTCTCGGGTTCGTCGCACGCCCGCAGAATCCCTTCACACGTCGGCACGAGAGATTGCAGCGCGATGCGTCCCATCTGTCCACCCCCGAAGTGAAGCGCTGACAGTGCCCAGATCCGCGAAACCGACGACTCCGCGGCGACGGCGGCGATGAGCCGCCGACGCGAGTGCTCGTCAGCTAATCCACAGTGCGGCGACACAGCCTCAGCCATGCACTCTATCATGTCCCTCTCAAGATTTGGATCCCGCGTCTTCCCCGCGAGCGTCGATTCGAACGCTGTGGAGAGGGCGTCCCACGCATCCGCGACCGACGCGGCGCGAAATTCAAACGCCGAAGACCGGGTCACCGCCGCGAGGCCGCCCGTCACCACAGCCCTAAACGTCTTGGCCGCGGCGCCGCGCAGTTCCTTGGACGCCTCCGCCACGGCAGTCTCCTCTTCGGTGTGCGTCATCGCCGCGGAAATGACCCTGGTGGCCGCCGCGAATGTCATCGCGCGGTCATCCTTTGGGACGTGTTCGCTCTGGTAAATTTTCGCGAGCGCCTCGCACGCCTCCTGCGCAAACCCGAGCGACATCGACCCGTGCTGGGTTTCCGTCCCGGGATAGGCAAAATCAGCCTTGGCGACAGCCTCCGCCACCTCTCCACCCAGAGCCTCGGCGACGTAAGCGAGGAGCTGGCATATCGCCTGCGGGTACGCGCCCGAATCCACCGCAGCCGGATCAAGCGGCGGCAGGTCGCTCAGCAACTCCAGGCACCTTCGCTGAACCCTGAGCGTGGAGTACCTGCCCGCCCGTGCCGGCGGGGCCGACTTCTCCAGCCACTCGTCAGGAGCCCTCGCCAACATATCTATCACTCCAATCAGCGATTGAACGTCCTCCTTATCGAAAATGGCTCGCTTACTCGCCCATACCTTACCGACGACGTCGATAAACTCATAGCGAGTCTTGCCGGAAATTTTCGATCCAGCCGCATTCATTCCTTTCGCGGAGGTCATGAGCACCTTTGTCGCCTTCTTCCAACGCGCGCGAGTCATGCCCGTCGAGCCGCCAGCCTCAAGCACAGTCTGCAACGATTTGACCGCCGAGCAAGACACCTCCGGTGAACCCTCAGCGACGGACTGAGTGATCCACTGAAGGTACCACTCGAACCTCTTATCAAACCCGTCGAATGTCGCCACCGCGTCGAAATGCGCTCGAAGTAACCTGCCGACGCCTGACAGTGCCAACGTCTCGGTCTCGTCCCACTGCTTGCGCGCGGAGTTTCTGCTGTGATGCACCAGCATCTGAATCTTTCTTCCATCCAGCTCGCCGATGTCCGGCGCGATCTGCTCCTCCTGGCTCGCACCCGCCGTCGCCGCCCTGATGTCGTCCACCAGCCCGAAACAAATATCGAAAACCGCTCTTCGCCAAATCCGCGCGGGGAGCTTGTCCCCATTCGACACCAGCGTGGACGTGATCGTGCGACACGCGCCGTTGCGAACCTCCGGCCGGGGGTCCATCGACGCATCGCGCATCACGGACAACAGCGGAATCATCCCGCGCTCCGCAAGAGCCTCCTTACCGACCTTCGTTTCGGTCACCTTACGGCTGAAATAATCCGACAGGGTCCACGCCAACGAAACCGCCGTGATGGATATGTTCACCTGCGCGTGCTGCGCCACGAACGCGCTGACCGCGGCGATGACCTCACCCGAGACATCATCGGGCAGATCCTCTATGCGGTCCTCGACGATAAACTTGACGCCGCTGAACGCGAGAGCGACGCCCTCGCCGCCGCGCTCCGCCACGCCTCGAAGCGCCCGGAGGACCGAAGACCACGCGCGACCAATCCCGTCGCCGCCGTTGACGACGCTTATGAGAACATCGAGCGCGGCGAGCCTGGCATCCGGGCTGTCGGCGCGCGCCATGAGCGTGGTTACCGGACGCAACACCGCCGTCTGGAAGTCCGCCTCGCCCTCGGACGCGAGTGAATCCGCCTCGGGCGTGCGGGGGAGCTCCAGCGCTGAAACGCAGAGCCGGGCGAGCGACACCGTGGCGATCCGGCACAGCTCCGCGGATGGCTCCTTCTCTATGCACGAAAGCAAGTGAGCCTCCACGTCCGACCATACCTTATGGATGCGACCGGAATTAATCAGTGCGACGTCCACGAGGCGCTCGAGCATGAACAGCCGCTCTTTCGATCCGTTCACCGGCGCCTTCCCGCCGCCACCCCCCAGTCGACCCAGCTCCGCGCTGCTGGCCCATGCCAAAGCCTTCGTCAGAGCACAGAGCGCGTCGTCGTCGAGCTTTGCGGTCGATTCGAACAGCTGCTGCTCCGCGACGTGAAGCACCGCGACCGTAGCGTCCATATCAGCACCGACGGCGGACGTCTTGGTCGCCAGCATACGCCGCAACGAACACAGCGTCTCGAGCACCATGACCCAACCGTCGCCCAAGCTATCGATGAGTCGGTGCGCCACATTGAGGAGCGTTCGAAACGCCTGGAGGTTCTTCGAGGTGAGAACCACGCGCAAAGCCGGATTCACCTCGGGCTCGATGCTCACGCTCGATGGACCCACGAGAGCCCGCACAGGCGACGCCACCACGCTCCCCACGGCACCGACCGCGCCCAGACCCATGCCAACCACGCTCCCGACGATCGAAGCGCTGGCAGGTTCCCTCCCGCCCTCGTAGCTATCGGCGGAGATGTTCCTCAACAGAGGCGACGGTCGCGTCGCGGTGTCCTCCGCGTCGTCGTCAGCGTCCTGAATGTTTATGACGGTCGGGACAACAACTTCTGACGCGACGGCGAAGTGGCATATCGCTGATATGAATGCGTCCCGGGCATCCGTCGCGCCGAGCACGCCGCATCCCTGCGCAATCGCCTGCAACGCTCTGAGCACATCTCTGACCAGAACCTCGCCCGTCGCGTGCGTCAAGACGGTCTCCAAGGTCTCCAGCAGCATCTCCGAGCACGACCCGATCATCTCGGTCGCGTCTCTAGCGGCGACCGAGTCCGGCTCGATGCCAGCCTTCGCGTCGCCCTCAGCCGCCGCAGTCGCGAGGCTCGCGATTGAATGCGCCGCGCCCATCACGCCCTCCAAAGCGAGGAACACGCTGAACGCTATGTGCGCGGCGCCGTCTTCGTCCTCGGGGACCACGTCCTGGGCTTTACCCTTGATTCTGTGCAGGACGGTGACCGCGGCGAGTATATCCTCGACGCCGCTCTCGGGTTGCGGCGACAGTCCCGCGCGGGTTACCCGCACCATCATGAGGACCGAGTCTCGGAATATCATCTTGTGGCTGTCCCCGTCCCTCGCGTCGTAGGCCGTGTGGAGAAAGCGCGCCAGGTTTCCGTCCACGACCGTAGCCTTGATCACCTCCAGCGTGTAGCTCCTGCGCCAGGGCTCCATCTCCGTCTCGAGCGACGCGAGAAGCGTGGTGAGGAACATCTCCGTCTCCGCCGGCACGGCTTCGTGAAACGTCCCAATCACCGCGCCCACGCATCGAAGAACGGCCCTGCCCTCCGGCGCGGAAACCTCCTCCACGTCGCTCCTCTGCCACGACTGAAGATGCGTGACCAGAGCGGCGCACAGCCTCTGGCGCAGCGCGCGGTGAAACGCGGGGACGTCCACGAACAGGTCCGCGCTGTTGACCGCAACCTCAGCCGCGGCGTCCAACGCGAAAATTTTCACCCTCCAAAATTTCGCGAATGCTCCGTCGAGTCCCAGCCATCGCGCCGCCTTACCCCCCGCGAGCGCGCACAGATCCTCGAAGAGCAACAGCGCGGCCTCGGTCCGCGCGTTGAGCGTCGGGACCTTCGCGCCCTCTCTCGTGGGCGTCGCCGCGATCGCCGCCGGGTCCGGTTGGAGGCGAGAGAACACGTGGAAAGCCGCCTGACGCGTAGTCGCCGCGGCGGTGGCGCTCACGCCCTCGTTCTCCGCCCGAAGCACCCTCACGCACGCGGACATCGCGATGGCTGTCGTCGCCTCGTCCTCTACGGATTGGACGAGCGCGAGTGCGCACTGCACGCACTTGAGCCTGGTGACGTCCCCGCCCGCGTCGGACTTGGCCGCTTCCGAGATGGCCCCGGCGAGCGCCCTCGTCTGCTCAGGGGACAGGGCCCGATCGGCGAGGAGCTTCTGCGCGAGGGTCATGGCGGACGCGGCGATGTTCGGGTTTCGCGACGAACACGCCAACTCGATGGGTCGGAAGATGTCCTGCGAGGGCGGGGGGCGAAGAGTCGGGCGCGTGAGCGGGAGACTGGATCTTGGCACCTTGAACGTTTGGATCTGTCGGTTGGTCTGTAGGTGGCGCGCGGGGGCTCACCTCCACGCCCGCTATCGTAGATGGATCGACCGGGAGAGAATGAACGGTCTGTAGGGCGTGATCGACGGCGCGTCTAAGGTCGGGGTTCGACCCGGAAGCGAACAGCCCGGTGAAGCCGTCCCCGCGCCTGACCTCGAGCGAGAGCGCCGTTAGCTCGCTCTCCAGGTACCCGAGCGGTGACCCTCGCGGTGACCGTACCATCGTCCCTGTCGCGTCGGCGCTTACACTACACGGACATCCGCAGTATCTTGCCTCTGATATTCAACTATGCGGCCACACCGCCGAGCTCGCGTAGCGCTCTTTGCAGCCGCGCGCGCCGTACGACCCTTATGAGGGGAGCGGTTCGAGAATATCCCTTCTCATCACTCAAAGTTGACATCTTCCGCCCATCTCATCATGGACAGTAGCTAACACTCAAACTCAATACGCATCTTCGTCGGCGTCTAGCATCACTCCCAGCGCCAGCCTCTTTCTCGCCGCCGCAGCCGTCTCCTGCGGCAGCGTCTTGATCCCCTGGAACTTGACCGCGACGGCTCCGTCGCCGCGCCGCGTCACCGTCTGCGGCTTCCGATGGCCGGGTGACGACTCCCCCTTAACCGACATCTCCCTGTTGCGCTGCACGCTCAAATCCAGCGGCCCGGCGTACGACGAATCATCCATCAGCGGTACCATGGACGGGAGTTTCTTCAGGGTGAACTTGGTGTACAGCATCTCCAGCATGTCAACCGCGTACCCCGGCGAGCCCCTCATGACCCCCTCAATGGCGCCCGGGTCCAGGGCGATCTTCGGCATAGTCCGCACGAAGAAGCGCGATATCAGGTCCCAGTTGTTCTCCTTGACCTTTGTGCTCGTCCCGTTGGCGTACGAGTGCATACTGACCTCGGTCTGCGGTGGTACGATGGGAGAGGAGATGCGCGCGTGAGGGGAGCCGGAGGAGTGGAGGGCGAACATAATAATCTTCGGGCGAGTGGGGTTGGGCGCGGTACGAACGGGCAGGGTCGGGGACGTACCGGGAAGTATCTGCTGCATATCTCCGCGATTATGTACCCGTTCGCGCAGTCCCTGCGTGCGGAGAAGGGAAAATGGCGGTCAGCGGCTGGGAAGGGACCTGTGAAGCTGTCGGTCAAACGCGTCGTGTTCCGAATCGGGATGCAACAAGCTTTTGGCTGGGTCGCGTTTGCTCTCACCTGCGCACGTTCCTCAGCGAATGCGACAGGTCCAGACCCTGGATCCATTTCAGGACCTCCCTACGGAGGGTGCGATCGGGCGGCGCCCTCACCACAAACCCTCCCTCAGTGTACTCCGACGTCGTCGCCTGCATCGCACCCGTCGTGTGGGCTGGATTTTGGGAGGAGGCGCCGCGAACAAACGACGCCACACGAAAAGTTTTCAGGTTTCCACGGCACTCTCGGTGGGCACGATGGACGAAGAGGCTGGGAAGGATGCGGCGATAGAGGCGGAGAAGCAGCGGCTCCAAATGGCGGCCGTGCTATACCGCGCGCTGAGGAGCGCGGAGGATGACCTCGCAAACGCGCGGCCGCCCACCCGCGCCCAGCTCGCCGAAGCGTGCCACTCGAAGCTGCAGTACGACTTTCCGATCGTCAACGCCGCCGAACTCAACGCGCTCACCGAGGAGATGGCGGGCGAGATCGCCGAGGGAACCGCGCCGGGGTCGTTCACGTACCCGGTCACATCCGCGCTGATCAACGCCGCGGTGGAGGGGGCGTGCAAGCCCGCACCGGGCGCGGGATCGGCGCCGGGGATCTCGGGCAAGTCGAGGAAAGCGGACGATCGCGACCGCGAGGATGCCGGCGCCGGCGGGGCGGGGACCGAGCCCGCGGTGGACGGCGAGCCCGCGGTGGACGGCGGCGCGGTTCGCATCGCGTACCAGCGCCTGTGCGCGACGACGCTCGTGCACTTCACCTCGAGGGTGCTCGCCATGCCCGACGACGAGGCGGAAGTCGCGCTGCGAAGGTACGACGGGTTCGGGACGGAGGAGACGGCACCCGACGTCGGGGACGGCGCCCCGACCGACGACGAAGCCGACGCGCAAACGCCGGGCGAAGACGATGGACGGGAACCACCGGGTACGCACGCGGCGGCGAATCCGCCGAACGACGCCGCGGACTCGGATTCCGACTGGGAGCCGATGGAGACGGACCCGACGGAGGACGAGCGGCGAGCCGACGATCCCGCCCGTTCCGCCCCGCTCCCGCGTCATCACGGCGCCAAACTCTCGGTCGACGCGAAACTCTCGCACATGCTCCGCCGCCTCTCTCGCGCGTGCGTCGACGGCGACGACGTCTGGCGCGTCTCGCCCCACCCCGCTCTCCCGCAGCTCGCGCCCGCGCTCGTGTCCCTGACGGAGACGCTCGCTCGGTGCGAGGGACGCCCCGCGCGTCGAGCCGCGCGCGTCGCGCCGCTTCGAGTCCTGCGCGAGACGTGGGCCGCGATTGGCCCGCCGCCCCGGTCGGACGGCTCGATCGGGCGTCTGCTCACCGCGTTGGGTTTCGAATCGAGCAGGCACGGCGGCGGCGGTATCGGGGCGGTGATGGAGAGGCTCGGGCTGGACGAGGACGCGAGGGGCGGGGACGAGGACGTCGGCCTGGCGCTCGAGTTCCTGGCGTACCTGTGCGTTCGACTGGGCGGCGAGGCTCTCGGAGATTTCGCCTCCGCCGCGTCGTCGTCGGCGGGGAAGCCGACGGGCTTTGGCGTGGGCGCCGCGGGTCACGTGTGGGGACACGTGGACGCGCACATCGGCGTCGTCGCCGAGAAGTTCGACGCCCTCGCGCACGTCAAGGCGACCGGGGACAACTCGTGGCAACAGAAGGTGGGGATGTGTTCCCTCATCGTGGCGTTTCACGCGGCGAAGGCGCCGGGTAACGCCAACCCGGGAGACGTCCTCACGAAGACCGGGGCGTTGCGAGCCCTGTGCGCGGCGTTCACCGCGCCGGACAACGCCGCCGCGCCGCACTCCGAGGCGCTGCGACGCGCGGTGCTCCTCGTCGCCGCCGCCGCGCCCGAAACCGTCGACTTCATCGCCGCCGTGCCCGGGCTTCGGTCGGAGGTTGAATCGCGGGACGAGTTTCGCTCGCCGGGGGGTTCGCTCGCCGCGCACGGCGCGCTGTGGGAGCTCTTACTACCCGCGGGGGGAACCTCCCGGGAGGAGGCTGAGCGTTCGTGCGCGGCGAGGCTCGCGCCCCTTTTGGATCCGAGGGTTCCCGGCGCCGGAGGCCGCGGCAGTTCGTCGACGGCGCTCGGTCTACTCCGAGCGGCGCAGACGGCGGCGAGGGGCGCGACGCCGCTGTGGCGACGCGGGGGAGCGATCGACGGGGTGTTGCGCGATGCGCTGACCCACCTGGCGGCGACGGTATCCGCGGGTGCGCGCGCGAGGGGGGGATTGAGCGTGGTGGGGTCGCGACCGAGGAAAACGACGGGGAGCGACGACGAGGTCGACGACGAGAGCCGTCGCGACGGGGACGACTCGGCGGCGGCTTCGGACCCGGAGATGGAGAAGAGTCGCGAGATGGCGTCCGCCGCGCTTCGCGTGCTCAAGGAGATTCTGGGCGCGGCGGACGGGGGCGGTGGGAGGAAGTGCGACTGATTTTGTATTGACAAAAAAGGTTGCCAAGCGCGACATGAGCAAATTTTCGTATTTCCTGCGCCTTCTTCTCGTTTCCAGGTCCACTTCGCAGCCAAACTTGGTTCATCGGATGGACCTGGAAACGAGAAACATACCATACTCGTACGGTGGATGGAACTCAGGAAATACGAAGGTAAGAAGTGTATTCCTCATGTCGCGCGCACGCCGACCCGGGGTCATTCACTTGCCGACGGTGCTCGTCCCGTAGTAGGCGATCTGCCCCGACGTGCCGGGATTGCCATAATAGCTGGAGCGAAGCACCTGCTGGGTCGCGAGGTTGTTGCCGATGCCCCGGCGCCCGAACCTCCCTCCCATGCCGACGCGCATGCCTCCGAAACGACCGATGCCGCCGACGCCGCCGCGGAATCCTCCGCGGCCGATGCCGCCGATGCCGCCGATGCGTAGGAGGCGACGCGCGACACGGCGGCGGCTTCCCTCGGGAGCGAGCGCGGGACTGGGTGATCCCACGGGTCCACTCGTCTCGGGAGCAGCCGAGGGTCCAATGCCGAAGTCATAGTCCTCGTAGTCGAGGTCGAGGCCCTCGAGAAGGTCCTCAATCTCCACGATCTCGAGGTGAAGGACCGGGATCTGGGGTGTCAGACCCGCGGCGAGGTCCTCCGCGTACGTCTGCTCGAGGAACTCGAGCTTCTCCTTCCCATACACGAGAACTTCCCCGTGCATGGTTGCGGTGGTGGCGTTGAGAAGCTCGCAGAAAAAGCCTGAAGCCTTGGCGGCTGCGGGATCGGACGCGTCCGAGGATCCGCACGGATGTTCGTCGTCTGCTCCGAGGTGCGGGACGGTCTCCCGGCACTGATCGGGTCTAGCGTGACCGCAGACCATCATGGCGTGACTTTTCGTCGGGTCCAGGCTGTGCGTCAGCTTGAGAAAGTCGAGCGTGAAGTCGTTCGTTTCGGTGGGGTACCTACTTGGTCGCAATAGGGAGAAGGACAAGGGTGAGCGACGGTGAAGGGAACTTCGCTTTTGTTCATAACTTCGGTGGACGAGCGCGCGTCTCACCTTATCAGCGCGATGCTGCCGTTGACCTTCTCGCCCGTGGTGAGGTCGAAGAACGGGCGATAGTGCGTCGTGCTCTGGGTCATGCCGAGCTCCGCCATGACGGCTTGTATCTCCGGACCGAGCCCGTTCGGAAGTTCGGAGAGCGCTTGCTGAAGCTCAGCGACCGTATCCGATAGCGTGCCCGGTGCCTGAGCGGCGACGTCAGAGGAGGAGAGGAGGGCGAACAGGAGAGGAACGAAGACGCCCCATGAGCTTGGGCGAGAGAGGCGACCCATGAAGTCGGGCGGTGGATGCGCGCGCAGGAAGCTGTGATACGGGGGGCTTCGGTCTGATACGTTATCCTCTCTCGGCAGCTTATCGCGTCGTCCAAGAAAGCTTGTCCAAGGAATCCAGAGGCTCCTCACAACAAAGTGTTAATGTTGTAGGGTACCTCTGGATGAGCTGGTGAGACAGAACAGTGCGCATGTGTTATTAATATTGGTCGCGGCGCGTGTCGCTCATTTCTTGCCCTTGCCCTTCTTCCTGCTTCCGCCAGCCTTGGCGGTCGCGAGCTCCTTGTCCTCCTCCACCGGCTGACCGTCGCCCATCTCCGGGAACTCCGATTCCGCCGCACCCGCCTCAGCCTTGGGCTGCGCCTCCGGGGGGTTCTCCTTGACGCGCTTGGGCTGGAACTGGTACACGCTGAAGATGACGTTGCGACGAATCTGCGCCATCATCTCCACGAACAGGTTGTAACCCTCGAGCTTGTACTCGATGAGAGGGTCCTTCTGCGCGTAGCCGCGCAGACCCACTGCCTGCTGCACGAACTTGATCGCCTGCAGGTGCTCCTTCCACAGGTTATCCGTCTGCGAGAGGACGAAGAATCGCTCCGCCTCGCCCATCAGCCCGGGCTGTATCGCCTCAACCTCCTCGCGCTTGGTGCGGTACGCATCCGTGCCGCGCTTCACCAGGTAGTTCCTCACGCCGTCGTACCCACCCTTGTTCGCCTTATCCCGCAGGTCCGCCTCGTCGATGTCCGCCATGAAGTAGCAGTACTGGGCCATCTTGCCGGCGAGACCCTCGAGGGGCCACTCCGCCGGGTCGACCGAGGTGTCCAGGTTGGCCTGCACGATGTCGTCGACGGTCTGCTCGGCGTACTCGAGCATGAGCTGCTCGAGCTGCGCCGGGGTGGCGGCGAGGGCGCGGCGGCGCTCAAAGTAGAGCTTCTCGCGCTGGGAGTTGAGCACGGCGTCGTAGTCGAAGAGCTGCTTGCGAATGTCGTAAAAGTAAGTCTCAACCTTCTTCTGCGCCTGGTCCAAGGACTGGGTGAGCATGCCGGACTCGATGGGCATGTCCTCGATGCGAAACGCGCTCATCAGGGCCTGGATGCGCTCGCCGCCGAAAATCCTGAAGAGGTTGTCCTCGAGGGAGAGGAAGTAGCGGGTGGAGCCGGGGTCCCCCTGGCGGCCCGCGCGGCCGCGGAGCTGGTTATCGACGCGGCGTGACTCGTGACGCTCGGTTCCGACGACATGGAGGCCGCCGAGGCCGACGACCTCGACCTTCTCGGTCTTGGTCACCGCCTCAAACTCAGCCTCCACCTTGTTGAACGCGGCGCGAATCTTGAGCGCGGCTTCGTCCTCGGTGGGAGCCTTCTCGCAGGCAAAGGAGAGTCGCTCCTCCGCCTCGAGCTTCTCCACGGATCGAGCGCCCCAGCTCGCGACGGCGGCGTCGACAGCCTCCTGCACGAGCTTCTCAGCCTCGGCGGAGAGGTCGCACGGGTAGAGGCCGTCCTTGACCTTCCACCTGTCCGCGTTGGCGCCGCCGATGTTCTTCTTCTCAAACGCGATATCGCCCTCCTCCGGCATCACGATTCGCGGCATGAGCGCCTCGCGGATCCGAAGCCTCGCCATGAACTCGGCGTTACCACCGAGGAGGATATCGGTACCGCGACCGGCCATGTTGGTGGCGATGGTCACGGCGCCGCGGCGTCCAGCCTGCGCGACAATCTCAGCCTCGCGCTCGACGTTCTCCGGCTTTGCGTTGAGGAGCTCGTACGGGATGCCATCCTCGTCGAGGAGCTCTCCAATCTGCTCGGACCTCTCCACGGAGGTGGTACCCACGAGCACGGGTCGGCCCTTCTTGTGCATGCGCGCAATCTCCGTGCGCACCGCGTTCCACTTGCCGCTCTCGGAGCGGAAGACGACGTCCTCGGAGTCGTCGCGCTTCACCTCCCTGTTGGTGGGAACAACGGCGACGGAGAGGTCGTAGATGTTGTTAAACTCGGTCAGCTCCGTCTCGGCGGTGCCGGTCATGCCTCCGAGCTTGGGGAACGCGCGGAAGAAAGCCTGGTAGGTGACGGACGCGATGGTCACGGTCTCGTTCTGAATCGTGAGACCCTCCTTGGCTTCGACAGCCTGGTGCAGGCCGTCGGACCAGCGACGGCCGACCATGGTGCGGCCGGTGAACTCGTCGACGATGACCACCTCGCCCCCCTTCACGATGTAATTGACGTCCTTGAGCTGGAGCTCCTTAGCCTTTAGCGCGTTGATGATGTACAGCGCCCACTGCGTGCGCGGGTCGTACAGATCGGTCACCTGCAGAAGCTCCTCGCAAGCCTCGTAACCCTCCTCGGTGAACAAAATTGACTTTTGCTTCTCGTCAACCTTGTAGTGGTAGTCCCTCTCGAGAGCGTCGGCGATCTTGGCGGACTGGATGTAACGCTCCGACGGCTTATCCGCCATACCGGAGATGATCAGCGGCGTGCGGGCCTCGTCGATGAGGATGGAGTCCACCTCGTCGATGACGCAAAAGTTGAAGTCGCGGAGCACGAGCTCGGCGGGGGTCTGCGCGAGGTTATCGCGGAGGTAATCGAAGCCGAGCTCGGAGTTGGTGACGTACGTGACGTCGCAGAGGTAGTTCTCCCTGCGCTCCGCCTCGGCCATGCCCGCCTGGATGAGGCCGCACTTGAGGCCGAGGAACTTGTGGATCTGGCCGATCCACTCGCAGTCGCGCCGGGCGAGGTAGTCGTTGACGGTGACGACGTGCACGCCCTTGCCGCCGAGGGCGTTGAGGAAGGCGGGAAGCGCGGAGACGAGGGTCTTACCCTCGCCGGTTCGCATCTCGGCGATCTGGCCCTCGTGAAGGATCATGCCGCCGATGAGCTGCACGTCGAAGGGCCTCAAGCCGAGGACGCGATCGGAGGCTTCGCGGACGAGCGCGAAGGACTCGACGAGGAGGGAGTCGAGGTTCGCGCCGTTCTTCACCTTGGCCTGAAGCTCCTTGGTCTTAGCGCGGAGTTCGTCGTCGGAGAGCTTGGACATCGCGGGGCCCATCGCGTTGATGGCGTCCACGCGATCCTGGTACCTCGCGCGAGTTTTCGCTCCCGGGTCGCCCTTGAGCACCCCGTCGGCGGCCTTCTTGAGCTGGTCGAGGAAGGCGTTGCACTCGAGGGAAGCGCCGCGACCGGAGCGCGTGGGCCTCACCGACGCGCTCTTACCGCGAAGGGCGGTGCCGCGCACGGACCGGCGCGCCGCGATGGCGGGCGCGGCGGCCGCTGCCTGGGCCATGGAAGCCATGACGATTCCCGGCGCTCGTTGGCACGTTATCTATACGTGGTTTTGTGTGCGGGTCCTGGCGGGCAGGCTCCTTTCGCACGACTTGGTCTTCCGTCGAGGGAGGCGGGGTCGTTCTAGTCGACAACTTCGCTTCGGCTCGAATACGTGTACGTGCGTGCACGTGTGTCGTGGACTGGCGGGCTCCGGCTGCAGCGCGCTCTTCAAGGGATTCCCGGAAGCGTGACGTAGATTGAAGCGTCGAGATCCGCCGAACAAATTTGGCAAAGTTTATGACTGCACCTTCATACAACTTGCCGAAATTTGCAAACCCTCAAGATAGGGTCAATCAATCCCGCTCTGCGCCGGGAGAAGCGCAACTGAAGGCGGTTGTTTGATCCCCGCTTCGCCACATTGCGCCCCGCCCTGGACGGCAGAGGGAAGGAAGTCGGGGACGATGGCATCGAGCGTACTCGCGACGCACCTGCGCCCCATACCCATCGCGCGCTCCGTCGCATCGCCGACCCGGTGCCCTCGATGCCCCACCAGAGGTGCCCATCGCAGGTGGCGCACGATCGCGGGGGCCCTCGAGACGGTGGAGTGGGCGAAGATGACTCCGGAGGAACGCGAGGAGGAGGCGATGGACATGGTGATCCGCCTCGCCACCACCATCAACGCCTACGAGGAGGTCGCGTTCACGTCCAAGTCCACGAACATGGGCACGTACGTCTACGAGAAGCTCGACGCCATCCCGGAGGAATTCAGGCCGAGGCTCATGGACGAGCTCTCCGACGTCGGGCTCGTGAACTGCTGGTACATCGCGGGGTTGCTCTACAAGGTCAAGCTGCAAGAACGCGAGGCTGGGGGCGCGCTCGACATCAGCTCGGACCTCGAGGATTACCAGGAGAGGCTCGACGCCACCGTGGAGCAAGCCGCGGCGAGCGGCGGGGCGGATTTTTCGTTGGACGAGTCCGTCGACGACGACGACTACGCCGACGACGAGGAGGGCAGGGCCGCCAAGGCCAGGCGCGCCGCCGCGCTCGTCGCGTCCGCGGCGGGGGTCCAAGTGTTCGAGGGGAGGGCGGCGAACGTCCCGGGAGGTCCGTTCGTCAACAGGTTCCAGAAGGTCTTCTACCCGTCGCCCAAAGACGTCGGCGTGTGGTTCGGTCGAGTGGTGCTCAAGAAGCCCGGCTTCGTGGAGAAGTACCTGCCCCTGTACTTTCGCACCAACGACACCGTGGAGAGGTTCCTCAAGGTTGGGGCGACGGCGGAGGACGCGGACCTGCTCCTCGATTACCAGAACCCCCCGTACCTGGAGTCGGACATGCCGCCGGCGATGCGGTACCCGAGCAGGCGGACGCCGGGCAAAAACGGCACGTGGTGGCCCGAGCCGAAGCTCGCGATACCCCCGTTCGACACGTTGGTGGATTACCTCAGGCCGCTGGGACCCGGGGTGTACGCGGGAAGGGGGTGGAGGGACGGAGGTCGCGGGGACGAGTTCCTGACGTTCGTGCTGTTTCGTAGATACGACGCTCCGCCAGTGGAGCCGTGAAGTTCGATTGTTACCCAAACGTTTCGCTCGTTTCTCACAGAGACTGATCACTTCCCTCGTTCCGGCGCGACATAGTCAAGGGCGCGCGCGCGCCGGTTTGGGTCGGGTTCGGGGTGTCGGCGTCGTCCCGCAAAACTCACGACGCGGGATGCGCGCCGCGTGGCCCCGGCTCGTCGCGATCCTCGCGGTCCTAGCGGCGGGTCACGTGCGGGCGGCAGGGGGCGACGATGGCCGATTCGGGGTTGCCGAGTGTACCCCGTCGTCGCCGTGCGTGCACCTCGTGGCGCACTCGCACATGGACCCGGGTTGGAGGAACACGTTCGACCAATACATCATCGGCAGCGGGAACGGCATCCACAGGAGCGCGGTGTTGGCGTGCGCGCGGGACCCGGCGCGCCGCTTCACGTTTGGCGACGCCGCGTTCCTCGTGCGTTGGCTGGAGAGCGAGGGAGGCGAGGCACCGCCCGAGGACTGCGTCTACTCCCCGACGCCGTCGCGAGGACGCGGCCCGTGCGGCACCACGTGGCTCGAGCTCTTCAGGAGCCTCGTCCGCGACGGGCGCGTGGACGTCGTCGGCGGCGGGTGGGTATCCCACGACGAGGCGGTCACGCCCGTTCACCTCGCCGCCGCCAACTTTGACGCCGGCGCCGACGCGCTGAGAGCCGTCATCGGTGACGCCGATTGGAGGCCGACGGTGGCGTGGCAGATCGACCCGTTCGGGCACGCGGCGTCCACCCCGACGTTACTCGCGCACCTGGGGTACACGCATATAGTGGTGAACAGGGTGCCGAGGGGTGCGAGGCGGGAAGCCGTGCGCCGACGCGAGCGGGAGTTTGTCTGGACCCGCGGTGGGACCCGAAGCGGGGGGAAAGTCGTCGCTCACCTGCTTCGGCGGCACTACAACGTGCCCAGCGCGCTTGACTTCACGGGAGAGCGCGCCGACGTGGACTGGACCGCCGCCGCGGGCGCGCTTGAGGCGGAGGCGGTGGCGTCGTTCGAGGGACTGGCGCACGGGGCGGGTCGCGCCATGATGTTAGTCGGCGACGACTTCAGGTTCAAAGACGCGGAGAGGACGTTCGCGGCGTGGGAGACGCTCCTGTCGCGCGTGGGGAGCGGGAACTGGGACGGCGATCGAGATGGGGACGGGAATCGGGACGGAGGCGGGAGACGCGCGGGTCCGAGGGGCGGGAAGAGGAGCGCGTTTAGGTTCGCGTGGTCCACGCCGGCGGAGTACTTTGCCGCGAGCGCTTCAAACCGTTTCGACAAACCGTTACCGACGCGCTCGGGGTCGTTCCTTCCGTACGCGGATAACTGGCCGGTCAGCGAGAACGCGTGGGTGGGATCGTTCGTCCACAGGCGCGAGCTCAAGCGCGCCGTGATCGCGTCGTCGACGGCGGCCCTGGACGCGGGTTCTCTCGCCGCTCTGGTTCCAAACGCGAATGACGTCGAACGGATCGAGACGTCGAGAGCAGCGCGAGCGTCGTACCTGGGTCTACACCACGACGCCATCACGGGCACGTGCCCAAAGTCGGTGGCGGACGACTTCACCGCGTGGGCGCGTAAGGGCGAGGCCCTCGCGAGGGACGCGACGGCGCGTTCGGCGGCGCGCGCGCTTCAATGCGACGTCGGCGCCGAGCACAGCTGGACGGAAGAGCACGGCTGGACGGGTTCCGACGGCGGCGCCGCCCGACTGCGCGAGCCCGGCGACGCCGTCGCGGTGCATAATCCCACGGGCTGGTTCTTGCCGTACGCCGAGGTGAGACTGCTGGTCGGGCGACGCGTGAAGGTCGTGGACGCTCGCACCGGGCGCGCGGTGCCGACGCAGGAGCGAAGGACGGATGGCGTTCGGTTCTTGAACGGGCTCCTTCGCTCTCGTAGCTCTCGCTCTCGTAGCTCTCGCTCTCGTAGCTCTCATGGAGCGGATGGTGAGGACGACGAAAGGATCGACGGTCTCTCGGAGACGGTGGTGGCGCTGACCGACCTTCCACCGCTCGGCATCGTGCGCCTCGCGGCGGTGGCGGCGGGCGACGATACGAAAGCGGACGACGACGGTCGATACGCGAAGGCGCCCCGCCGCGATCCCGCGGTCACGTTCGAGAGCGACGGAACCGCCGCCGTCGGCGGGGTGAAAATGTCCGTCGCTTCCGTCGCGTCACCCGCGGATGAACGGTTCGGGGACGGTCCGTACGTCTCTCGATCCGGGTTGTGGCACGCGCTGCCGGTCGTGGTCGGCGCGCTGGTGTGCTTCGTCAACGTGACGTTCGCCGCGTGGGTCGCCGCGAGGGCGCTGGGTAAGAGGAGGGCGGCGGTGCGGCGGCGTAGACGAAGGGGCCTCCTCGACGGCGCGTCTCCGGTCAAGTCGTCGAAGCCCCGGGGTGTCGGCGGCGGAGGGTTTTTGTCGACGTTCGCCGCGAGGGCGCGAAGGTTCAATCGGTACTCCCTGGCTGAGCGTTCGACGATGTCCAAGCCGTTGGCGACGCGCGTGGCTCGAAGGTTCGCCGCGCCCGCGTTCATCGGCGTCGTCCTCGTCCTTTTCACGCACTCGACGGCGTGCGTCTCGGACGCTTCGCACGGCGCCATCGTTCGAGGCGGGTACCGCTCGGGCGCGTGGATCGGCGGCGCCGCGGGGTTGGTCAACGCGGCGCGGAGCCGGGGGAAAGGGACGATGGGAGGCGCCGCGGCGTCCGGGTGCGTCGCCGCCCTCGCCGCGTTCGTCACCCTCGCTCGAGCGCCGTCGCTGTCCCACCGCGGAATGGTCGGTCACGGCCTCATCGCGCCGAGGTGCTTCGCCGGTGAGGTGTACACCGAATGCGTCGCGCGGTTCGGCGCCGTCGCGAACCCGTCGCTGCCCTCCGCCGTCCTGACGGTGAGGGAAAGGACGCATCGCTCACCGTCGCTCGAGACGGAAGGGGACCCGGTGAACCCACGGAGGATTCGCGAGACCGAAACCCTAAACCCTAACCCTAACCCGATCGAGGTCGAGTGGGCGGCGTTTGCGCCCGAGGACGTCGAGATCGTCGCCCGCGTCGCTCCGTCCAACGGCGCCGCCTCCCGGGGCTTGCTCGTGGACGACGGCATCGGCGTGACGCCCCACACGTGGTCGTCGCAACGCGGGTGGTCCGTCCCCGCCAACGAGCTTCCCTCCGGCGCGTTCGTCGCGCTCTCCCCCGACCCGACCTCGGCGGACGTCCTCGGTCTGGTGCTCTCGCCGGGATCCGCGGCGACGTCCGTGGCGCACGTGAACGGCGGCGCGTGGTTGGGCGTCCACCGACAGGCGGTCAACGACGACGGTCACGGGCTGGGCGCCGCGCGGCGCACCCTCGTCGACGAGTCCCCGGGCGCGCTCTCGTTTCTCGTGGCGAGGGGCTCGGTGGCGAGTCTGCGCCGACTGGCGGCGGAGAGCTCGAGGCCGGCGACGGCGTCGTCCCTCGGCGCGCTCGACGCCGCGTGCGAGCTCGCCGAGTGGTCGCCCGTGGCGGAGCCGTTGCCACGCCACGTCGAGGTGCTCGCGGTGACGGAGCGCGCGCCGCTGGGATGGACGTCTATGGGTGGGGCGGACGAGGGAAGGGGGTTAGGCGGCACAGGGAACGAGGGAGGGGGGTTAGGCGGCACAGCTGTACCCGGGTTTTGTCCGCTCTGGTTCAGGGTGCGCGACGCGAGGGAGGCGTCACAGCTGGCGGCGGGGAGGGACGGCTCGGATGGGGTCACGACGGCGGCGTCGCTGGAGCGATCGCTCGGGTCGATGGGGAGGATCGTCATGCAGCCGGCGTCGCTGCTTCCGGGTGAGATTGGGTACGTGCTCGTCCGGCGCGAGTGCGAGAGGTAGGTCGCCGACTCTCAAAATAACAAGCGTCACGTCTGGAAGCGCGCTGCGTTGTCACGCGCGGGTCTCCGTCAATCCGACTTCTGACGGGCCCCGCTCCAGCGCTACGAAATATCTTCGTCACGGGATAGCCCTAAGCGCCCCGATCTACATCGCTCGGCGCCGTAATCGCGGCACGACCGGCCCGATCGTTCGTCCGCGGCTTACTAAGGGCGTTCGAACAGGTGCGACTCGCCCCTGAGGTCTCTGCGTCTTCACGGAGCCGCCAAGCCTCCCGGTCATCCGTGGGGTTTCTGCTTCCGACCATCGGCGCGTGAGGAGTTCACCGGGGCGAGAGATGAGTTCGGCGCTGCTGCGCGCCACCTGCCGCCGCGCGGCGAGACGTTGGTCAACCGTCGGCGGCTGCGATGGATCGTCCACACGGCGAAACGGGGGTGTCAACAGGTTCCACACCGGCGCCTCGTCCTGGGTCGCCTCCGGTGGCTGGGATGAGCGTGACGCCGACTGGGCAAAGTCGAGGCGGAGCAATCTAGACGCCACGTCGACGCGTCGCGCGCACTCAGCCGCGCTGGGCTTTGACGAGACCGAGCCCGTGAATCCGTTCACGATCGTAAACGACGAGCTCAGCGCCATCAGCGCGAGGATGAGGCAAGCGGTCACCTCCGAGGTGCCCGCGCTGGCGACTGCGGCGGAGTACTTCTTCAAGGTTGGAGCGGAGGGTAAGAGGATGAGGCCGACGGTGCTTCTCTTGATGGCGTCCGCGCTCACCGACCTCTCATCAGGCGGCGCCGACGCACTCAGCCGCGCCAGGGCGGCGAGCGTGAGCATCGATCACGCCCCCGCGCACGAGGTTCCGGACGACACCAGGCGGAGACAGCAGCGGTTGGCTGAGATCACCGAGCTCATCCACGTCGCGAGTCTTTTGCACGATGACGTGCTGGACAGCGCCGCGACGCGACGCGGTTTGAGGGCGCTGAACCTGGAGGTTGGGAACAAGCTGGCGATCCTCGCGGGCGATTTCCTGCTCGCGCGCGCGTCCGTCACGCTGGCGTCGCTGCGCAACACGGAGGTCATCGAGCTGCTGTCGAGGGTCCTCGAGCACCTGGTGACGGGAGAGGTGATGCAGATGACCGCGAAACCCGAGCGGCTCATGTCCTTCGATCACTACTTTCAGAAGACGTACTTCAAGACCGCGTCGCTCATCGCCAACAGCGCCAAGGCTATCGTGCTCCTCGGCGGGCACGACACGGAGACGGCCAGCCACGCGTACGACTACGGCCGACACCTCGGTCTGGCGTTTCAGTTCCAGGACGACGTTCTGGACTTTGTCGGCAGCGGGAGCGTGCTGGGTAAGCCGACGCTCGGGGATCTGAAGGAGGGAATCGCGACCGCGCCGGTGCTGTTCGCGGCGGAGGAGCACCCGCAGCTGTCGGCGCTGATTGAGAGGCGATTCAAGCACGTGGGGGACGTGGAACTCGCGCACGACCTGGTCAAGCGGAGCGACGGGATCGAGCGGACGAAGGAGCTGGCGAGGGAGCACAGCGCGTTGGCCGTGAAGGCGGTGGAGGCGCTGCCGGCGATCGACTGCCCACACGCGCTGCGGTGCAGGAAGGGTCTCAAGGAGCTGGCATACATGGCTGTAAACCGGATCAAGTGACATTTTTTTACTCTCGAGGCATTCAACCCTGAGGTTGACTGCGTGAACTGTGACAATTTGATTTTGGCTACGACGAAACCATGTCCTCGACTCCGTCGTCGTCTTCAACCTCATCCTCCTCGTCATCGTCGTCGTCGTCCTCCTCCTCCTCCTCCTCCTCCTCCTCCTCGTCATCGTCCTCCTCCTCGTCATCGTCCTCGTCGTCCTCGTCGTCCTCCTCATCCTCGGCATCGACGTCGTCATCGTCGTCGTCGTCCTCCTCCTCCTCCTCGTCGTCGTCCTCCTCATCCTCCTCCATCTCGTCGTCATCCCCATCCCCCTCGTCATCATCATTCTCTTCGTCTTCGTCGACGTCCTCTTTCACGTCGACGGCGTCGCCCATCTGCTCCTCCCCGTCGGGTTCGCCTTCGATCCTCGGTCGCTTCTCCGCTGACGCCGTCAATCTCATCTCTTTCCTCTTCCACCGCTCGAGCCTCACCTGGACCACGTTCAACGCGTCTTCTTGCGGCTCGAGCTGCTCCAAGGGCAGGTAGTGCATGCAGTCCTCGCCCTCGTCGGTGTAATATCCGCCGCACGGCGCGTCAACGTCGATGATCTCGGCGCGGATCTCCTCAGCCTCCTTCTCGGCGGCAAGCTTCGCAGCCTCCACCCTGGCCCGCCGCGCCTCCTCCGCAGCCTTGATCGCGGCCGACCTCTTCAGGGACGCTGCATGCGCGCGTTGCGCCGCATCCTCCGCCGCATCGCTTCGACCCGATCCCAGGAGCTCGTCCAATGTCGACGTCAGAGCCTCGTTCCTCGCGGGGAGACTGGGCAAAGAAACGCCCTCCTGCTCCCTCGCCCAAGCGTCGAAAACCTCACTACGCCGTTTGAAATCGTCCATCATGATCGGATCCCTCCACGTGGGCCTCTCGGGCGCCGTCGTCCCCTCGCGCGCCGCCGCCCACTGCTCGAACGCGTGACTCCTGTCGTCGAAATCCGACTGGTTCTTCTCCCTCGTCTCCGCAGCCGTCACCGCCGCCGCCGCCTCGACCGCCTTGTCCAACGCCACAGCCTCGGGTTCCTCGAGTGAACGCCTGAACGCGTGGGTGGTATTCCTCGCGATGGCGTCGAACTCGTCGTCGTCGTCGTCGGCGAGCTTGACGTTCTCCTCGAGCTCGACGTACGTCGGGTCGAAGGCGGACCAGTTCTCGGCGAACCTCCTCGCCCACACGTACAGCTGACCGTTGGCCCCAACCGCGATCGCGAGCGCCCGGTTCGGATGCGACAGGAGCTGCGCGATGCCCTTGGCCTCGGCGCCGCCCTGGAGGATGCGCACGAGCTCGCCGGTTTCCCTCCTCCACGCGTGCAGCTCGTGCGGCGATCCACCCGACGCGGCCAGCACGTACTCGCCGTCGTGGCTGAAGCACGCGGCGCCCCACTGCGACCTGCTCACGGGATTGTGCAGGGACGGCGACGGGGTGAGAATCCGCGTCGAGTTATCGTTCACGTTCAGCACCTCGTCGCTGACGTCGTAGCTGGCGATCTCCTTCGCCGTGGTCACCGCGAGGAGGTGCGCGCCGTCGCGGCTGAGCTCCAGCCTCTTCACGTACGTCGTCCCGCCCTCCTCCGAGCCCGGGATGCGGCACGCCTGGACGATGTCCATCGTGCCGAGCTCCACCACGGTCAGGGTGCCGCGGTTGTTCGCCACGAACGCGTACCGGCCGCTCTTCGAGTACGCGGCGCAGCCCGGCGCTCGCGACGCGGCCGAGTCCAAACCGCCGGATGGGATGCGGCACGCTCGGTCCTCCGACGAGAACCCGTGGACCATCTGCGGCATCGGCGTCCGCTTCCGGCCGCGTCCCAGCGCCAACGTCATTGGGCCGTCGTCGCTCGGGCACACGAGCGCGAGCGAATCGTTCGTCGGGCAGAACTGCGCGCTGTGCAACTGCGAGTCGAAGGTTGCGCGAAAGGACATGTCGGACTCGGCCACGTCCCAGACGACGACGCTTCCGTCCGCGGCCGTGCTGAGGAGCTTCCTCCCGTCGGAGGACCACGCCACCGAGAATACCGCGGGGAGCTCCTCCACTGTGCCGTCCTCGTTCGTGATGGCCTCCGGGACCAGCTCCCTAGCGACGCTCCTGGTGACGAAGTCGAAGATGGCGATGCTGCCGCCGCTGGTGCCCGCCGCAAGGAGGGTGCCCCTGCGGTTGAACGCCGCGCAGGTCGCCTTGCCGTGTTGCAGAGCCTCCTCAATAATCTCGAGCATGTCGCTGCCCGGCACACCCTCTGCGAGGATTAGGGGAGGGGGATCGAGGACGGGGAAGGTCAGCGAGCTGTCAACTCGCTCTGATCGTGAGAAAAAATTAGGGCACGAAACAGGACGGCGGGGATGCGCGGCCGCGGACGGCGGTCAGGGACTCTTGCGGGATGTCCACAAGTGGATCTAAGGTCCTTGAGAAACAGGCACGCACCTTCCATAGCTCGATTCATATTTGCCGCTGCCACCCCGCTAGCGGCCCTCCCGCCGCAGCCAGAAGTGAACGAGTTGCCAAAACGGTTGGACCTGACATCGACCTTGACCCGGAAAGAGCACAAGAAAGGGTTTTTTGAAGCGAGGGCGCCGATTGACTCTCGGATCCGCGAGCGCGGCCCGTCACGAGGACGCGACGATGAGCACCAAGTTCGCGGAGGTCGCCCCGAGGGCCGGGCGCGGTCGAGGCCGCGGCCGCGGCAGGCGCAACTACCAGGAGCAGCAGCAGAAGCTGTTCCAGGAGAAGGTGGTCGCGTCGATCCCAGCCTCGGCGGTGTTCACCCAGCTACAGGAGTTCGAGCGCAGGGTGGACGCGACGCTGGCGAGGAAGAAAGCCGAGGTGAACGAGGCGCTGAAGAGCGCGCCGCGGGACCCTCGCACGGTTCGCATATACGTGTACAACACGTGGAAGGAGGCGAACCCGGCGGAGGGCGAGGATGCGAGCTGGACCTTGCACGTGCAGGGGCGCGTGCTGGCGCCGCACGAGTGCGCCGACGGCACCGCGGGGGGTGACTACGACCCGGAAACCGAACCGAAGTTTTCGGAGTTTGTGCGCAGCGTGGAAATCCGGTTGGACCCAGCGTCGGCGCCCCCGCCCGCCGCAGACGGCGCCGCACCCGCCGAGGAGCCCGAGGAGCCCATCCGATGGGACTCCGACAAGGCTCCCGCGGATGCAAAGCCGGTGGATGGGTTCGAGGTGAAACGCGTGGGCAACGCGGACAGGAAGGCTAAGATTCTCATCGCGGTCAAGCACAAGCCGGAGAGGTACAAACCCAAACCCGAGCTCTCGCGGCTCCTCGGGCTGGACCTCGAGACCCGACCTCGGCTCATCGCGGCGCTCTGGCAGTACTGCCGACTGAACGACCTCCTGGACAAGGAGGACGCCACGCTGGTCGCGCTGGACGACAGGCTCAGATCTCTCTTCTACAAGGGTTCGAACGGGGAGAAGGAGACGGCCAAGTTCGTGGACCTGTGCGAGATGATGTGCGCGGGGTGCCTGGATCCGGCGCCGCCCGTCGAGGTCGACTACGTGGTCAGGACGCGGGGACGGAAGAACCCGACGCACCCGGACTGCTACGACCTCCTGGTGGACGTGCCGGGCGGGGACAAAGCGCCGCATAACTTCGTGGAGGGAATCGGGAGGGACGCGGAGATCGCCGCGTTGGATGCGAAGATCCACACGGGGATCAAGAAGATTGAGAAACATCTGCAGCGGCGGTCGTACTTCCTCGGGTTCTCGCACTCGCCGGTGGATTTCATCAACACGGTGGTGGCGCAGCAGGCGAGGGACATCGCGATAGTGAGGAACGACGGACGAAAGCGGAGACTGGCGGAGAGGCGAACGGAGTTTTACAACAAACCGTGGGTAGACGAGGCGGTGATGCAGTACGTCACGCGTCAGTCAAAGGCTGGAAAAATTTAAGGCAAACTCCTGTCACTCGCATTGTTATATTCATAGGGAAATGGCGGTCGCGGCGACCGGAATAGTGCTTGTGCTTTGTACACGCGGCATCGAGCGCTTCGATTTACCAGGCGACCTTCTTGTAGGAGTGCATGTCGTGCACGCCACCCTCCTTCTGCGCCGCACCCGTGCGGGTCTCCATGCGCATGGAACCCTCATTCCTGAGCTCCGTCGCGTGCTCCATGGACTTGGCACCCATGTCCTGGAAGCCCTGCTTCACGCCGTGGGTGAGATAAGGGACCATTTTCATCACGGGTCCCTTGTCCTTCACGGTGCCACTCACGCCCTGGGCCACCTTGAGGTGGCCGCTCTCGCTGAGGTAGCGAGTGTCGGAGCCCTTCGCCATGGCGTCGAGGGAACCCATGCCGCGGTACTTCTTCACGCGCACACCGTTGTCGTAGAAATATTCGCCGGGAGCCTCGGTGGTACCGGCGAACATGGACCCGCACATCGCCACGGACGCTCCCAAGGTCAGGGCCTTGGTGATGTGGCCAGAGTTCTGGATGCCTCCGTCGGCGATGATGGGAACGCCAAACTGTGCCGCGAGGTTGGCACACTTGTAGACCGCGGTTGCCTGGCCGCGGCCCACTGCGCACACCTCCTGCGTGGTGCAGATGGAGCCGGAACCCATGCCGACGCGGAGACCATCGGCTCCGGCCTCGATGAGCCTCTTCGCCTGGACTTGGGTCACGACGTTGCCGCCGATGACATCGAGCTCGGGGAGGTTGTCCTTGAGCCACTTGATCATCTCAATCTGGTAGACGGAGTCACCCTGGGAGGAGTCGAGAATGACCATGTCCAGGCCCTCCGCGACGAGAGCCTTGGCGCGGTCCTTGTCCGCCGGGCGGGTGCCGATCGCGGCGCCGCACAGGAGGCGGCCTTTCTTGTCCAGGGAAGGAGCGCCGGGGGGCGGGAGGAGCTTCTTCATCTTGATGGAAGCGCGGGTCATCAAGCCCACGAGCTCGCCCTTGTCGTTGACCACCGGGAGCTTACCCTTCTTGGACGCGAGGAGAGCGTCCTCGAGCTTCTCGATGGCGTCGGACGCCTTGCCGGTGACGAGGTCGGCAGCCTTGGTCATGACGTCCTTGAGCTTGGTGGATCGGTCCATCACGAGGTCGCCGTCGCGGGAGCTGACCAGGCCGAGGAGCTTGCCGCCGATGATGCCGGTGTCGGTGACGACGACGGAGGTGAACCCGCGGGAGGTGGCGAGGGCGTCGCACTCGGCGAGGGTGGCGTCGGGGCCGCGAACCTCCGTTCGGGTGACGTACCCGAGCCTGTGCGCCTTGACAGCCTTGAGGTGGGCAACCTGCTCGTCCTGGGTCATGTTGTAGTGGAGGAAGCCGGCGCCGCCCACGGAGGCCATGGCGATCGCCATGTCGGATTCGGTGACTGTCGCGACGCGGGGGAAGGTTGGGAGGAATGACGTTAGCGCCGGGTCGGGGAGGGGAGGGGCGCGTTCTGGCCAGCTTGGCGAAAAAAAAAATCAGATCCAAGCGGCGTGGTGACGGGGCGGCTTGCGCACCGGTGTCCATGGGAGAGGAGACGATGGGGGTGCGGATGCTGATATTACGAGTCAGCTTGGTCGTGAGGTCCACCTGTGCGTTTTCGGGACGGTTCGTGGTCAGGCACGGGGCACAAGCGAAGGTCTGCGCGAGTGTTTCAAAAAAGTGCGGCGGGGCTCGTCGGGGGCGGCGGAGAGGAGGGGGCCTTGTTCCGGCACTCACGTCGGTCGCGGGGAAGTTGATGAAACCGGGGTGGAAGATGACATCATCGTAGGTGTAGCAGACGCCTGCAGACGAGAACGAAGGGTCGGTCGGGGTTCTGTCAGGCTCCGTCGCGAGGGAGTTGGCAACAGCGAAATCGCGGCGCCGTCGGTTCATCAAAGGGCACTTTTGTCGCTAACAACATCGCACGTACCCTGGCCGAAAAGCTGGGCGGCGCTGTAGCCGTCGACCTCGTCGAAGGCGATATCGCCCGCCTTGCGCTTGCTGACGTGCCCGTTAGAGAGGCCGGTCATCGTGTACGTGAGTAGGTGCTCGGTCGCGGCGCGAGAGAGGATTCGTGAAAAGCGTCGTTTCGATCGAGCGACTTCTCTCAAAGGACCAATGCCAGCGCAGCACCAGGCTCACCGTGGTGATTTTTTGCGAGTCTCGGAATATCGAGAAATCGTATGGAAACAGTTCAATACTCGCGTTTGATTTTGGCACACTGACGCAGTTACGTCCAATGTCAATCAACACGGTGACCTCTAATTGCACCCCTGAGGCCATCTCGCAACTGGTTCACGTACAAAATTGCTTTTCCGTGGTGGATTAGGGTTTTTTTTCGCGGAGCGTGAAATCCGTAAAGACCTGCATCGGCGCGCGTGCTAACCCTTTTTACGCGTCGCGAGGACACCCTCCGTCACCATGGCGGTCGGCAAGAACAAGCGCATTTCCAAGGGCAAGAAGGGTAGCAAGAAGAAGGCCGTCGACCCCTTCCTCAAGAAGGAGTGGTATGACATCAAGGCCCCTTCCATGTTCACCGTCAAGCAGGTTGGCAAGACTCTTGTGACCCGCTCCGCGGGTACCAAGGTGAGTGACCGGGCGGCCTTACGCGAACCCCGAACGCGCGCGATACGCGTCGCCGCGGTGTTGCTGGATGTCCAAGGCTCGAAAGCTGCGCCTTTCGCGCGGCTTCGTGGTCTTCTGGAGCCTCATCGGAGCGGCGCCGCGACCGGTGTTCCTCCTCTTTTGCAGCTCCATCGGCTGTTGTTTTTTCCCGCTAGCCGTCGACGGCGGCCGTCGACGAGACAGCGCCGAACGCGAAAATCGATCGCTGACCGTCTGTTCCCCTCCATCTTAACAACAGATTGCCTCCGACGGTCTCAAGGGCCGCATCTTCGAGTGCTCCCTCGCTGACCTCCAGCAGGTGAGAACCGCGACGGGATCCCCAACTCAGAGCAAACCCTACTACAGTGGAGAGCGAAAAACCTGTGCAATTTTCAGTGTGACGAGCGCGAGACTGATCGACCATCCCTCTCTTCCCCAACCCGAAACAGGACGAGGACCAGGCCTTCCGCAAGATGCTCCTCAAGTGCGAGGACGTCCAGGGCACCAACGTGCTCACCCAGTTCGCCGGTATGGACTTCACCACCGACAAGCTTCGCTCCCTTGTGCGCAAGTGGTTCTCCCTCATCGAGACCTTCGTTGACGTGAAGACCACCGACCAGTACACTCTCCGCGTGTTCTGCATCGGTTTCACCAAGCGCCGCATGGACCAGACCAAGCGTACTTGCTACGCCCAGTCCGGCCAGATCCGCCAGATTCGCAAGAAGATGAACGAGATCATCAACCGCGAGATCTCCTCCTGCGACCTCAAGGAGTCTGTTCTCAAGTTCATCCCGGAAGTGATCGGCAAGGAGATCGAGAAGGTGTGCGCTGGCATCTACCCCCTTCAGAACGTGTACATCCGCAAGGTGAAGATTCTTAAGCGCCCCAAGTTCGACGTGACCAAGCTCATGGAGGTGCACGGCGACTACGCTGGCGAGGATGCCGGCGCCAAGGTTGACAGGCCCAAGGATCTCATTGAGAAGGTTGAGAAGAGGGACGAGGTCGTCGGCGCTTGAGCTTGCTCTCGTGGGGGTTATATCATAATGGTTTAATGGAATTCACATCCATGTTTCAAAATAATAAGTCGGGCCTGCTATCTCGCTTCGGTCCCTCTCGCATAATACAGTTTATAGACAAATGTCTTCCTCTCGCGCCGTGCTCGTCGGTCTGTCGCCCTCTCCATCTGATCCAGCGGCGCGGCGTGTCGTCCTCTCAAGCCGTGCTCATCGGCTTGGTCGCGCACAGCTGGCACGTCACGTACTCGTACGACCGCGCCGGGAGGAAGAAGCTGTTGCGCTCCCACTCCCCGCTGGGCGTCGTCTCCACCGCCTCGAACTCCGCGCCCCCCGAGCACTGGTCGCAGAAAGCCTTCTGGCACGAGACGCACCTGAGCAGCACAGCCGCGGCGGGCGGCGGGTTGCGCCTGGAGCCGTCGGTTTGAACCGGGTGATCCGCGCCGACGGCGCCGCACCCGTGGCACATGTGCTGCGGGCACACCCACCCGCCCCGCGGGGTCTGCGTCAGCGCCGCGCACCCGAAGGACATGACCCTGGGGCACAGGCGGCACTCCAACCGCTTCGCCGCGACGTCCGGTCCCACAAACGCCGGCGGGATGTGCACGCACCGCTCGGGCTCGCCGCGGCAGTTGAGGCAGCGCCTCTCGTGCCATTGGTACTTGGTCAGGTCGTGCTCCTTCGCCGCGAGCGCAGCCTCGGCGGACGCGGCGTGCGCGCGGGACTTGCGCCTCGCCGTCGCCGTCGCCCACGCGCGCTCATCCTCCTCGAGGTCGTTCTCAGCCTCCACGGGGTCCACCTCGCCCGCGCCGAACCAGCCGGTCGTGGGGGCGATGAAGAGTCCGTCGAGGGGTACGGGGAGTCCCTCTTTCAGGGTCACCACGCGCGCGCCGGACGCGCCCCTGCGCGCCACAGCCCAATCCGCCGAGTCGAGGCTCTTGTTCGTCGAGGCTTTGGCTCTCGCCGCGTCAAACGAAGCCTTCGCGTCGGCGACCGAGGCAAACGCGCGGGTCTCCCCGGTGCCGTCCGCCGCCAGCCGCACCACGGAGATTGAGCGCACCAGGCTGGGGTTGAGCGCGTCGAAGGTCACCTCCGACGAAACCGCCGCGCCCACGCCCGTGAGCCTGTGCACGACGCGCTCAACCCCGGCGTCGTCCGCGCCGTCGAGCACGATGAGCGAATCCACCTTGCCGACCACCTCCTTGGTCAGGTCGGGCGCCGACGCCACGGAACACAGGAGCGCGCGCACGCCGCCGCCAGCCTTGAAGCTCCATGGGAACCTTCCCACGGCGTGGAGCCGCGTGCCGAGCGCCACGTCCGGCGCGTCGAGGCGGAAGTGGGTGACGCGCCGCTGCTCAAAGAGCGTCCCCGCGGCGTCGAGCGCGGCGGGCGACGACGACACGACGAGCGCGGCGCGGCGCTCGACCCTCAGGCGGGGGATCAGCGAATCGAGCACCCGGAGCTTACCCGATCCGTCGAGGTCCGTCGCGCACAGAGCCCCGAGCTCGTTCAACGTGCGCGCCCGAGACTCCGCGTCGTCGCCGCCGATGTGACCGCCCAAAACCTCCGAGTACCTCTCCTGGAACAGGGAGGACTGGGATCGCGCCACGATCACGGTCTCGTCCACCCGCCGGCGGTCGGCGCCGACGTCGCAGTCGGCCACGCGACGCAGCGTCGTCATTCGCCTCAGCGCCCCGCCGGTCGCGCTCCACTCCTGCTCGAGAACCTCGGCGTCGACGTACTCGTCGTCCGCGCCGTCACCCTCCCGCGCAATCGCGGCAACCGCGTCAAACACGGCGGGAAACAGGATGGAGAGCGCCGCCCTGAGGACGCCGCCGCGGGCGTTGATCGTGTCCCTCGCCACGACGATCGCACGGCTGAATTTGACCCGCGCGTGGGGCTCCGATCGCGCGAGCTCCGGGAGCGCATCCTCGGCGGCGTCGCCCACCGCGTCGACGATGACGGTGTGGAACGTCAGCTTGGTGAGGGACGAGGGCATGACGCCGTCCTCCTCGGGTTTCCGCGCGTGGCCCCCGCCCCCGCCGGTAGACTTCTTCTTCTTCTTCTTCTTGCTCTTCTTCGACGAGCTCCCCTCGGCAGCCTCGGCGGCGGCGGCGGCGGCGGCGGCGGCCTCCTCATCCTCCGCCGCCCGCGCGGCTGCCTGTGCCTCGTCATTTTCGACGGGCGCCTCCGCAGCCTTCGCCTCCGCAGCCTCCGCAGCCTCCGCGGCCTCCGCGGCCTTCGCCTCCGCGGCCTTCGCCTCCACGAGCACGTTCGTCGGCACGATGATGAGGTCGGCGCCCGCCCGAAGGATAGCCGCCTTGGCCGGGTTCCTCTCATCCGCCGGGCACGACAGCGTCACCGCGCGCAGTCGCGGGCACCACCTGTTGAGCTCCGACGTCCAAGCCGCGATCGTCTCGGGCTGGCACACCAGGAGGTGCGAGCCCTTGACCCCCATGCTGTCCCTGAGGTGCATCAGGTGCGAAAGCACCGTGAGGCGCTTCCCGGCGCCGACGCGATCGCACACGACGGACCCGACGCCCGCGAGGTGCCTCGCCGACAGCCAATCCACGCCCGCGCGCTGGTGCTCGCGAAGCACGCGCCACGGCATGGACTGAGCGGCGGCGGCGTTCGCGGCCACCTCCGCGGGTACGCCGGGCGCGAGCGCGGGGGGCGTCTCCGGCGGCGGGAAAGCGGCCACCGCCCTCTCCGCTCCGCGAATGGCGCGAATCGCCTCCACCTCACCCGCGGACGCGTCGAGCGCCGCGAGCCGCCCGCACTCCTTCTGGTCCATCCCGGAGTCCGCGAGCAGCTTCCTGGCCACCTTGCCGAACCTGGATCGCTCGCGCTTGTCCGCGATGAACGGGGCGAAACCCTCCCAGAGCCTCGTCGCCGTCGCCGCCGCCGCCGCCGCGTACCCGTCGGCAGACTCCTCCCTCTCGGGCTCCCGGTGAGTCACCAGCCCCGGGGCCTTGACGGCGTCGCTGTGGCCGTTGAGCGAGATGAACTTGGACTTACCGACGGCGACGGCGTCCTCATCGATGACCTCGGCGTTCACCGCCGCCTCCTCGGCCGCCTCGGCCGCCTGCGCGGTTGCGCCCTCGGATTTCACCAACAGATCCTTCGCCGGCTTTCCCGCGGTGACGCGCCTCTGCTCCAACCATCTCTCGCCGGAGTGCGTCTTACAGAATACCATCGGGCGCCCGTCGCTGACGTGCCGCTCCACGGCGAACCCGCTGGCTCTGGCGCACAGCGGGTGGAAGGAGGCGTAGCACTTCTTCATCGCGCATTGGGTGCACGCGCCCTCCTGGTCGCACAGCGAGCACCGCAGGTTCATCCTCGCGCCCTTGACGAAGGACATGTCGATGAGCGGGGGTTTGTTCTTCTTATCGCGGATGATGAACACCTCGGGCAGGCACTCGGCGCACGCGATGTGCGCGTGAGTCCCCGGGGATTCCCACGCCACGTCCCACGCCGACGGCGGATCCAGCTTGGCGAGAGCACCCGCCGGCTGGGGGCAGAGCGCACACACCCCGAACTGCCCGAGCCTCGCCTTGCCCACGTCGAGCCCGTCGTTGCATCCGACGCACATCCACTCGCCCTCGGGGACCCTGCGCATGCCGTAGCACGACAGGTGCACCTGCAAGTCGCAGCCGTCGCAGAAGATGATCTCATCCTTGGCGTCCCAATGGTCGGGATCGGGCTCGCCGCACACCGCGCACGCATCCAGCTCGGCCGCCTTCCTCCACATCTTCGCAACCTCCGCCGCCCTCGGATCGTTCTTGATGTCCAGCGCGGGCCTGGGCGGGGCTTTGGCCGCCTTGGCCTGCTTCCCCTTCTTGCCCGATCCGAGTTTACCATTCGCGCTCGCGGGTGAATCCGGGGCGTCGGAGCCCTCGGGCGATCCCTTGCGCTTCTTCTCCCGCTCCCTGCGCTCCGCGGCGAGTCGTTTCATCACCGACGCGGGGACCGCGTTCTTGGGCACGGGCTTAGTCTCGCCGCGCCTGATGGCGGCGGAGAGGTGAGCCGCCTCCTTGGCTCGGTCCAGCGCCTCATCCGCCTCGTGCGCGAGCTCGACGCCCCTGATCCTCGCCTGGATGGCGATCTCCTGCCGCTCGATGGCCTTCTGCACCGCCCCCGCCGCCGCCGCCGTGGCCATGGCCCACGGCTCCGTGGAAGCGGGCGTCCTGGCGCGGACGCGCTCGAGCACCTCGCGGCTGCTCGGGGTCCTCGTCGGCTGTTGGGGCGCAAAGCCGTCGTCTTTAAAGCCGTCGTCTTCGCCGTCGATGGGCGGCGGGGTCACCGTGGCGATTCGCAGGTCCTCCGTGCTCGGCGTGGACGCCCCCGCGCCGGAGAATCGCCTCGCGAAGATGTGCTGCGCGGCGTTGGGGTTGACCGGTTGCGGGTTGAAGGCGAACTCTCCCGGTCCTCCGTTCGCGCGCCTCCGCATGACGTCACTCCACTGGGAGGTGTCCACCGGGAGGTCGTCGAACATGTGCGCGTCGACGCCGGGTCCATTCTCGTCGTTCTCGGAGTCAGCTGCATCATCGGTGGCGTTGCCGTCCAAGTAGACGTCCGCGGACGCGTCGAGCTGCGCGACGCCTCGGATCTGGAAATTGGCCAGGTTGGATTTTCCGTGATCGGCGGCGAGCCCCGCGTCGCCGCCGTTCGCCGCATACCCCCCCGGAAAGCTCCCCAACGCGTCGCGCAGCTCCTTTCCGTACAACGCGTCGTCCCCGTAACCCATCGGATCAAGCCCGGCGTTACCACCCCCCATCGACTCCACCACCATAGGTGAGATTCGCCCCCGAAAAGTTATCCCCTGCGCGCCCGCGCCGGAATCTGCGGGACGTCGGTTGGTCAAGCCTTGCCCACCAAACGTCGCCCGTTGGAGGACGACGATACGCACGCGGTCGATCGCCGAGTCGCTTTAACTCAACTCAGATCAATACCGCGAACCGGACCGGCTCGTCTCCACGCCTCCGGGGCGCGCGCGACTAGTGACCGCGCGGCGGCGGCAAACACCCGAGAATTGCTTTTCGGTTCGGGCCGTCACCAGCGGCGCAGTGAACCGTCTTTCCTTGAGTCGCGGTGGTCACGTTTTCAGAGGGGCGCGCCCCGCAGACAATTTTCCAGCCAATTTCGCGCCCAAAATAAATATACCGCTCCGGTCCGCTCGCCTGACTGCTTGTGTATACGAACTGGAAGGTAGTGCTTGACTAATTAGACTATTTTACCCCAAATATGATATTCTGTATGCGCATTCGCTTACATTTCACGCAAACCGTCGTCTAAAATTTCACTCACGGCCTCCTTTTAGCCCAAGGAGGCGCCGGTTCCTTTCTCGCCACCGACGTCCTCGCGTGACCTCCCCGGTACAGACGCGCTACAGACTCCCTCTGACGTCTGGCGCTCATGCGCCGCTCGTGCGCCTCCGTCAACTCCCGCTCGGCGTCCGCGAGGGCGAGCCTCGCCTGCCCGATGGCGGTGGACAACCCGCGGCTCAGCTCCAGCCCCGCGACGCCCGCGGGTCGAAACGGAACCTGACGCCTCGAGCCCGGGCCTTGACCCTGAACGCCTTGACCCTGAACGCCTTGACCCTGAACGCCTTGACCCTGAACCCGACGCCTCGCCGGCTCCTCACCGTTCGACGCGTGCGATCGACCGCCGGGTGCGACGGGTGCCGGCGCGCGGTACACCGACGAGCCGCCGTCGGGCTCACGGCCCGGCGCGACCGGGACAATGTCGCGCGCGGCTTCCCAGCGACGAAGCTTTCGCACCGCCCTACGAGCCCTGCGGTGCGCCTTGAGCTCCTCCAGCGCGGCGACGGGATCGAGGTCGTGCTCGGGGACGTACTCCGGGTCGTCGCCGGAGTCGTCGCCGGAGTCGTCGCCGGAGTCGTGGAAATCGCGGGATCCCATCGTGTCCTCGATGACAGTCTCGTCGTTGACCGCCCACGAACCCCCGCGGGCGGACTGGCGCGATTTCCTCGGCGACGGCGACGGAAGAGCCGCGACGGGCCTCGCGAGCGTCTCCTCGTTCCGAGTGGTGGTGGCCCGTTCCCGTTCCGAGACTTGGCGTCGGAGCCGCCCGATCTCCGTCTCGCGCTCGGCGAGTAAAATCTGAAGCCGGTCAGCCTCGTGCGAACGCTCGGCGGCCACCAAGGCGTGCGCCTCCGACCGCCGCACCGCCTCGTTCGCCTTCTCCAGCTCCGCGCGGAGGGCTTCCACCTCGGGCCGATCCCTGACCTCCCTGACCTCGTCCTCGGCGCGTGCGAAATCTCTCGCCAGCCTCGCGCCCTCCGCCGCGGACGCCTCCCTCGCCCGCGACATCTGCAGGTCAACCTCGAGCGTCCGGATCCGATCCCTGAGCTCCACGTTGACCTCCCGAACGCGCCGTACCTCGCCCTCGGTCGCGATCGCGCGCTCGGCGGCGACGGCGTGCGCGATGCCCGGCCGGTTGGCGCCCCCGTTGTCCGGCGGGTGGGGCGCGGGCCGCGACGCGAATCTCTCGAGCTCGAGCAGCTTCTCCTCCAGGCCGCTCAGCGAACTGGCGACGTAGGCGGCGATCGCGGCGTCGTCCTCCTTGGTCAGCCTCGAGACGATCTTGAGCTCGAGCGCGGCGCGATGCTGCGCCGCCTCGGACCTGACCTTGTGCGCGCGCGTCGCGACGTCGGCGGCTCGCGACGTCAGATCTTCTCGCGCCCCCTCCAGCTGCACGCGCTCCGCGTCCAGCGCCTTGCGCACCGCGGCGTTGGACTGCAGCACGGCGGTGGCCTCCGCGCGCTCCCGCTTGAGCGCCTCGAACGCGTCCGTCACCCTCTCGAGCTGAACCTCCGTCTCGCGCAGTCGAGACCGGGTGTCCTCCAGCGTGGCCGCGAGCACCGCGTCGCGGGTGCCGTCCGCCCGGCCCACCCCGGTGGACGCGCGCCGCTCCAGCTCGAGCTCCCTTCGCAGCGCCGCGTTCATCGTCAGGAGTTTCTCCATCCCCTGCTCGGCGTCCGAGAGCATTCTGCGGTACTCCGCGGTGCCGCTCTCGTGCGCCCGGAGCGCCAGCTCGTGTTCTCTCAAAGCGCGCCGGGCCGATGCGGTCCTGGGCGTAACAACGTCGCCGGGCAGGCGCGACGGACCGGGGGTGTCGGGCGAGAACGGGTCGGGCGGGTCGTCGTCCATGCTCGCGACGGCGATGGGCGGTATCGAAAAGCCTCCCTGCCGGTCCGAGGCCTTCGTCGGAGTCCCCATCGGACGAGTCGTTTGTTCGCCCGGCTGTTGTGACGGACCTCAGGCAGTCAGGCGCAGAGGACCGTTGGCCATCATCTACCGGCTCTCCGTCCGTGCTAACTCTTACCGTCGCATCGCACTCGAAGATCTCTCGAGATGGGGGCGATTTAGGACGATTTACTGGCGATTTGGCAAAATGACAAACAAGATCTCGCCGACCCCTTCGCTCCAGTTGGGAATCCTAGCCAATTTCGGGATATTTACGATATTTCCACGTGCGAGATACGGCCAGGGCGCTTCATTGGGCGCGAGACCGAAGAATCGGAGGTCTGAGAAGCCCCATCCACGTCGACCCGCCGCGCCAATCGCGTGCGAGCAAAAAATTCCTGAACAAAATCTCCCTCCAAAATATCGTCGCTTTTGCACAAAAAAGTGTTCCTGGGTTCTGTCCGGAGACACAACACACGCGCGCCGACCGAGCGCGAGAGTCCGACGAAGCTCTGACGGAGCGAAGGGACGAGGTCGCCACCGACTCCGAATCGTTCATCCAGGGGACGATGACTTCCGCGGAGGCGGCGGCGGAGGCGCACCGCGTCTCCGACCGCGCCCAAACCGCCGGGATCGAAAAGAGCAAGGACGCGCCCGAATTCGCGGACGCGGACCGGGACGCCCGGACGACGCCGCCGTCCGCCCACGCGACCAACGTCAAGGCACGGGAGGGCCAGGTCGAGTCGAGCGACTCCGACAGCAACCAGGACGGCGAACGTAACGGCGTGAAGCACGGGGATGAGGGGCGCAGGCACGGCGAGGGCGCGAAGAAGGTGAGTCTTTGTTCCCGCACAACAACGAGGCATAACGCCCGGAATGTTCCGACGCTACCGAATCCCGGAACACGCGCGTCCACCGCGATGCGACGTCGTCGTGGACGCGTTCGTCGATCCCGGCGTGTCAACTCGACCGTCGTGGGTCTTGATACGGTCCGAACGCGGTCGCCGAACGTCCACGGCACGTCAACCCTCCGCGTTTCCCGCTGCTCGGCTGCCGTCCTGTTTCTCGCTGGTTGGCTCGGGAAGATTCGGGCGCGCGAGATATTTTCATCCACGCGACGGACCGGAAAACTGACGTCGACCCGTCCCCGTCTCCGACCATCTCCGCAGCGCGATAAAGGCCACGAGAGCGACGGAAGCGGCGCGTCCGGCTCGTTACACCCCTCCGATATGCGCCGCGGCGGATCATCCGACGTGGAGGACCCGCCGTGCCCCGACGAGGGCGAGGTCAAGCTGTCGCTCGAGCCCGACGATCTCGCCGGCGCCAAGCCGAGTCTCCGGCTGGATCGCGACGAGCTCGCCGTGATCGCCAACACCAAGGAATGGAGCGAGGAGGCCAAGGCTTGCCTGGAGGAGTACCGGAAGAAAGTCGAATCGGGCGTCAACCCGTTCGAGGACGCCTTCCCGCTGTGGCGCAAGGAGCAGTTCATGGCTGCGACCACCTCGCCCGACCCAACCAGGAAGGAGACGTATGCGGCTATCAACGCGGCCATCATGGAGGAGGCCAGGAAGGAACGCGAGCGCCAGACCAAGGCGAATGAGACTCGCGATGCGAACGACGCCGACGCGAACGCCGACGCCGCGGTCGTCACCAAGCCGCTGGACGCGGACGAGGACGAGGCGTGCACGCTCGAGGAGAAGCTCCCGGGGCGACTCACCGGAGCGCACGCGGGACCCGACGCGGCGCCGGTTGTCGCCCCCGTGAGCGACGATCCCTTCCTCGCGGCGGCGGCGAGCGCGGCGGCGGCGCACAAGGGTAAGAGCAACTCGAGATCCCTGATGTTGGGTAGGAGGTGGTACGATTCCAGCCTCTACCCGACCCCGGGCGGGGCGGCCAAGAACGGGGCGGTCAAGAACGAGCCGGTTCCGAACGAGCCGGCGCCCGCCGCCGCCGAAGGATCCAAACCGCCGAAGAACAACGGCGGCGGTTCGCAGTTCAGGCGACCTCCCAAGCTCATACTATTCCCCGACGGGTCCATGCGAGAGGTTGGCGATAACGGCGCGGCGCAGCAGCCCGCCGCCGCCGCCGAGGACGAGGGCCTCACCCGGATCGACAGCGGCCCGCGCGCGACGCCGAGGGACAGCACCAACTCGGAGAACATGCAGTACACGCTGCCCGCATCGCACAGGGGCGGGCCCAACCAGGTTCGCATAGCGCCGCAGCCCGCCGCGCTGACGCACCACCAGCAGCAACACCACCACCAGCAGATGATGAACTGGTACCAGCGACCGCCGCCCGCTCAACAGTACCAGCCACCCGTCCAGTACGGCTGGCCCGCGGCTGGCCCGCACCCGTATCCACCTGCTCAGAACCCGCAGCAGGTGCAGCACGCGTGGCAGAGCTACCAGTCGATTGCGTCGCAGCAATCCATGATGAGCTGGTTGAACGCGATGTGGATGAACGCCATGGCGGCCACGAACGCCCAGCAGGCGCAGGGTGAGGGTGAGCAGCCGGGTTCGAAGAAGGGAAAGGCTGTCACGTTTGCCAAGCCGTCCGGCTCTGACGGGTCCGACGGCGGCTCGGGGGGTTCCGGCGGCTCGGGAGGCTCGGGCGGCTCCGGACCATCGGGTGGTTCCGGGGGCTCTGGCGGGACGCGCGGGTCGGGGTCATCGGGCAAGGATTCCACGCACAAGCTCGACGGCGCGGGTGACAAGGCTGACTTTCGCCTGCCCAGCGTCAGCTCTGACGACACGCGCGTCGGATCCGCGGGGGGCAAGGCTGTGCCCACGAAGGGACCGCGCAGCAAGAGGCCCAACCCGAACGATAAGAAGGCGAGCGGTGGGAGCCCGGTGAAGAGGAGGAGGACGGGCAAGGTGATGTCAGACGCGGCCGACTGCCTGCAGCTCCTGAGCGAGGGTGCCAGGTGAGAGCAACCTGTATTTCTGTGTACTACGCAACGCACATCTTATTAGGGACGACGATCGGGGAGATTCGCTTTCAACCATTGTAACAGCAGCATCGGCATTACGCCCCCGTGTCCACATCGCACGCGATGACTACGTCCTTCCCCAAGATGGACAACACCGTGAGCTTGAGTGCCTCGCCAGCCTCAAACTTGCTGATGACCTCTTGACCTAGCTCGTCGAAGCTCCCGTCCTCGTTCTTCACCAACCCCACATCCTCCTTGCAATCGCCCGAATCGGTGAGCAGACTGAGAAATCCCGTGTCCGAATCGATGTCCATGAGGGAATACTGCGCCTTGACTGTGACCGGGACGTCTATGCCGTGGAACCCGGCTGTAAGATTCAGCGTATCCTCATAGTGCTTCCCGGTGAACACGTTTGGGCCGCGTATGTGAAGTCGCTTATTCCCATTCGCCGTGGCCTTCGGCAGCACCTCGCATGTCTCTAACTTGCAGGGCATTCCCCGAATCATGCAATATCCACCCTTCTTCACCGCCTCGGGCTGAGCCTTGATGATCTGCTCATCCTCCGCCATGCTCCTCCGACAGTGAAAATGTTAGCACGCGCTGCTGAGTTCCCGGCAAAAAACCCTTGTTCCACGTCACGCTCTTATCCGTCACTCTCCTCCGCCAGGACAGCACGCTCGCCGGGTTTCGCGCCGGCGACGGTCGTGCCATCATGACCGAGACGATGCCGAGAATGAACTCATCTCCGTCGTCCGCTCCAAAGGTGGCGCCATCCACTTCGCCTACCGACGTGTTCTCGTTCGATGCCCTCTCCCTTGGCCCCGAACGTGCCGATGGGAATCACGAGTTCAAGCGCCAGTTGGTGGGCGTGACCCCGGATAGGTTCGAGGAATTAGTTACCCAGCTAAAATGGAGGACATTTGCCGAAGGCGATGGCGAGGCGCTGTACGAGTTAGGCGTCGAGGACGACGGGGAGGCCCACGGCCTGGACGATTCGGCGTTTACCGAGTCAATCGAAACTTTGCGGAAAATGGCGAGCGCCATCGATTGCGATTGCTCGGTGGCGCACGAGAGAAGAACGCGCGACGGGAAACGGTGCGCAACGTGCTTAATACGCGCGAAGACGAGCGCTCGCCAGCACAAGGAGATTCGCATCACGACCCTTGGGAACGTCGACTCGGGGAAGTCCACGATGCTCGGAGTCCTTACGCGCGGAGGTTTGGACAACGGCCGAGGTTTGGCGAGAGGCGGCGTGTTCAGGCACAAGCACGAGCTCGAGTCCGGGCGCACGTCGGCGATATCACAGCAGATAATCGGATTCGCCCCGGACGGCTCCGTCGTAAACTATCATAACCCGGAGGTTCGAGAAACTCATCAGCTCACCTGGACCCAGATCGTCTCGGCTTCCTCGAAGGTGATTCACTTCTCGGATCTCGCCGGTCATGAGCGGTACCTCCGCACCACGATGCACGGCATCGCGGGCGTTCAACCTGATTTCGGTATGATGTGCGTCGACGCTAACCGCGGAGGCATCGTTGGTATGACCAAGGAGCATCTGTCAATCATGCTCGGCCTCAAGGTTCCATTTTTTGTCGTCGTGACCAAGATTGATATGGCTGCCGACGAGAACCGAAACGCCACCATCGACGCCCTAAAGAAGCTTCTGAAGAAGAACAAGACGCCACTACTGGTGAAAGACGAACGCGATGTCATGACGTCCGTGCAGAACGTCGCGGGCGGGGTCATAACCCCAATATTTCAAGTGTCATGTGTTACGGGCGAGGGCCTGGACCTGGTTCGAACCTTCCTGAACCACCTCCCGTCGCGGCGAAGCTTCGCGCCCCTCGCGGGTAACGAGGCTCTGGTGCATCTGGATGACTCGTTTTCAGTCCCGGGTATCGGTACAGTCGTCGCCGGTCTCGTCGTCAGCGGCACGATCGAGACAAAGGATGAACTGCTGCTCGGCCCCAACGGCAACGGCGAGTTCATCCCGGTCGCGATCAAGAGCAGCATGAATAAGCGGGTGCCCGTGGACCGCGTGGCGTGCGGGTCATCCGGATCGTGGGCGCTCAAGGCGCGTAAAGCCGGGCAGCACGTTCACAAAGACGACGTCCGTAAGGGGATGATTTTGTGTGCGCCCTCCCTGAACCCGCGCGCCTGCTGGCAGTTCCAAGCTGAGGTTGTCATTTTGTCCCACCCGACCACCTTAAAAGTGGGGTACGCGCCCATCCTGCACTGTCTGACTGTGCGACAGTGCGCCCGAATCGTGAAGATGGAGGGTAAGGACGTGCTCCGCATGGGCGATCGAGCGCTGGTGACGTTCGAGTGGAACCACAGGCCGGAGTTCGTCAAGGTTGGAACGAGGGTTATATTCAGAGAGGGAAGGACTAAGGGCGTAGGCGTGGTTAGAGCTACGCTACCGGACGTACCGAGGACACCGCCGACGAACTACAAGAGCGCACGTCATCTGCATCAGTCGGGAGTGTAATTTAATCGATTGAACAAGTCGCACCGTAGACTCTAGCTAGTAGCTAGCTGGACTAACTAAACCCTTACGAAGGTAAGAAAAAAAACAGTCAACTCTGCCAGGCTGCCAGGTCCCTTTCAAAAAGGCCAGCCTCAGAATCGGGCACCCCCTCACAGTCGTGGCACTGTCGCCCGGGCGGCGCTCGCTGCTGCAGGGAATATCGCGCGGCGTCGTGAACCGATACGTTCTAGTACCTTTTGCCCGACGTCGATGCGTCTGACGAACCACTAGGATCTGCGCCTGTGTGAACCGCGCGCGAGTGTTGCCGCGACCCCGTGATGGCGTCCTCCTCTGCCAGGCGCCGGTGGACGTGCACGTACACCAAGGACATCCACAAGAAGCAGAAACACAGGAAGAAGTTCGAAGACGGCGTACTTGATGTATGGGTGGATCTTGGGGGCAGAGCGAGGCTGTACGCGGCGGACGATGAAAGCAGCCCCAAGGGTGAGGCGCTCGCGCTCGGCAATCTCTCCAGCCGCGATCTTCAGGCGCTCTTCGATGGAGACGACGTTCGCTTGGACGGGTACGATATCTGCCCGGAGGATGAACTTGGCGCGGAAGGCGGCTCGAAGGTCTCTGGCGCGATGGTTTCTAACCCTCCATTCGCTCCAAGGGTGACCATCGCGCGCCCGCGCGGGGTCGCGCCCGGCGCGTCGACGGCCAACATCAGGAAACCAGTCAACCAGCCGTTCAAGCCACCGGCGTTCACGGCGAGGCCCAAGGCGGTGGACGAGTCCCCGGCGTACAAGGCCCGTCGCGTGTCACCGGATCCAGACGAGGAGGATGACGAGGAGGCGATTCAGCAGAAGCGGGATGCGATTTGGGCGGAGGTTCACGCGGCTCGAGCGCGCGAGGGGCGCACAGCTGTCGGGTTCGCGGACCTCTACGAGGAGGCCAGGAGAGAGAACCCAGGGGACAGATCGCTCGATCCCGCGCCCGTCAAACGGTCGGATCCGACGTCGACCAGACCGGTCGTGCCACTCGCCCAACGACGGAGCAAGTGGGCGGTGTACGTCGACGGCGAGACAGCGACGAAGGAGGAACCGAAGGAGGAGAAGGGAGGTTTGAGCGGGTTTGCCGCCGCGATCCAGGCTGCGGGGGGAGTTGGCGGCGACCCCTTCGGCGCCCTACTTCGACTCGCCAAGGGCGCGGGGGGCGAGGCCGAACCGCCTGCGCGCGAAGGTCCCCATCCTGCGAGGGTCACCACGCTCGAGAGGTGGGGCGAGGCCTCGGCGCCGCAGCGACGGGCGCCGCGGTGGACTGGCGCAGACATCACCAACGAGGCCGCGGCGCCGTTTGCCGCCGTGGTTCCCACGCAGCAGCGGCGTCAGGTTCCCGTCAAGCCCGCGGTTCCTCCGCGCGGGGTGGTGAATCCGACAGAGTTGAACCTGGAGTTTCCGGGTAAGGATGACCTGCCCGCGCTCAGGTCTCGATCCGGAGTCGGCGTCGGAAGTTCATTTCCCACCTCGAAGGCGTACCAGTCGCACTTTTGCGGAGCTCTGAGGAACGATCTGCACGCCCGCCTCGCGTTTGTCCGCGAAAAGATGGACGGAATCCTGAGGCACAGGAGGGAGTTCGAGGGTACTACAGCCGCCAGGCCGGGCACGGACGCGGAGCTCGAAGAGGCGAAGCAGGTCGCGCTTCAGCTCAAGAGGGGCGATACCTGCATCTACCACGCGCACTGCAGGCTCAAGTTCGAGACGTTCCGCAAGTTTGGTTGGAAGAAGAAGAAGGGCGGCGACGACGACGGCGACGAGCCCGCCGCAGAGTCCAACCCGAAAACGTGGCTGTTCCTCGAGGAGAAGAGCGAGCGACGCGGGTACAAGAGCTATTCGAAGGGTGACCTGTGGGTGATATCCAACAACCCTCATCTTCAGACGGGGACGGCCGGCGCGATCGGCGACAAGATGAAGGCTCCTTGGGCGATCGTGGCGCAGACTCTGTGGCACGGTCCGGACCAAGACGGCAAGATGGAGGTCAAACTGCTCAGTCCCAAGCCCGCGCACGGGGTCAAGGAGAACAACCGGGTTTTCGCGGCCAAGGTTTTCGACGGCGGGTCGACCCTCGCAGAGTTTGACAACATCGCGTCGATGACCCCGATGTCTTTCCATCTCCTGCCGCACCTCCTCGCGGGCCCTATCGTTGACGAGACCGCGAGCCAGGGAATCGTTGGCACGGACGCCGCGGCGCTCAAGATTCGACACGGGCTGAACGACGACCAGGCGGACGCGGTGGCCCGAGCGCTGCTGGCGGTGGACGAGGCGGGGAAGGCTTTTTCGACGCCGTCGCTCACCGTGAGCCCGGTGCGACTGATCCACGGACCTTTTGGCAGCGGTAAGACCAGCACGCTCGCCGCATTCATCGTCTCCGCGGCGGAAAGACTCGGCGAGTCAAAGTCGAACGCGCGGATCCTGGTTTCCGCGCACACTAACGTCGCCGTGGACCGCGTGCTGAATGCGCTCAAGCAGAGGGGCTTCACGGATTTCATCCGCGTGGGAGCCCTGCGAAGAATCGACCACTCGATCCTACCCCACTCGCTGCACCTGGCAGACAGGAAGCGATCGGGCGACGCGGACGTCGCGGGGGATGCGGGCAAGCCCCTGCGCGGCAAGGGCGCCGCTCACGCCGGCGAGCTTATGGAAATGTTGAAGGAGGCGAAGACTGAGGCGGAGCGCCGACTGCTCGCCGCGGAGCTCGCGGCGACAAAGGCGGGTGCCGCGGATAAACGTGCCAGGGCCCTCTCCAAGGTACGGGTCGTCGGAACCACCACCGCATCGTGCGGCAACGCCGCGCTGGAGGGCATGACCTTCGACGTCGTGGTGCTGGACGAGTGCTCGCAGATGACGGAGCCGTCGAGCATGCTCGCGATGTCCCGCTTTGGATGCCGAGCGCTCGTCGCGGTGGGCGATCCGAAACAGCTCCCCCCCGTGCTCGACTCGAAGGATTCCGTCGATGACGGCTCGCCCAACCCGCTCGCGAAGGGGATCTTTGTCCGGCTGCGCGACGCCGGCCACAGCGCCACCCTACTCCGCACGCAGTACCGATTGCACCCGACGCTGAGTCAGACACCGAACGATTGCTACTACGATGGTAAGCTGATGGACGGGTGCACTCCGGCGGACAGGCGCGCGCTCGTGACCGTGGGATACGACGGACCTCCGCTGTCTCCGTTGGTGTGGATAGATTCAGGGTCGATGGACGTGACGCAAGAGCGTGGAAGCAAGTATTCGCCGGGAGAGGCGCGCTTCGCCGCTCTGATCGCCGCGCGGATTGTCGAGCTCGGCGTGCCCGCCGGCGAGGTTGGTGTGATCACCCTTTACAAAGCGCAGGAGCGCGCCATCGTCAACAACCTCGCCGGGATCATGTCTCGCGAGGCCGTCAGAGAGGTGATCGAGGACGACGAGCGGGCCGGGGAGGACGACGGCGTGATCAAGGTGAGCACCGTTGACGCGTTTCAGGGGCAGGAGAAGGACGTCGTCGTGCTGTCGCTCTGCGGCGTCAACGGCGGGAGCGTGTTCGTGACGCCGGAACGCGTCAACGTCGCGCTCACCCGCGCGAGGAGGCACCTGATCGTGCTCGGGGACTCTAGGGCGCCCGGCGTGTCCAAGCACCCGGCGTGGGGCTCCTGCCTCAAGATCTCGAGGTCTCAGCCGCAGGGATACAAGCCGACGTTTTCCGCCGACGGCGAGTTGCGCGACTGGATCAACACCTGGCACGCGGCTGACCCTGACCCTGACCCTGACCCTGACCCTGACCCTGACCCTGACCCCGAGCCGATCCCTTCCGTCGGTGGCGGATCCCCCGACGGCGAGGACGAGCGCATCGTGCTCGACGATTCCGTCGAGGACCTCAGCACGCCTCCGTCCAGGGCGGTGCGCGAGGACGCGGTGGACCTCGACGCTTCGATCGAGATCAGCAAGGACGAGGAATCCCCGGGTGTCGATGACTGGACCAACGACCCGATGCCCGAGCTCAGCCCCGACCTCGACGCCGCGACTTTACCCGACGGCCGCCTGGAGATTCACGCCGCGCTCGCAAAGGTTGGCTTCACCCCCGAGGACTACTGGAACGCGTACAAGGATATCCACAAGGGTGCGCTGTACCGAGACGAGACGTCCAGACGCAACGTGGAATCCTCCAAGCTCGCGCCGGTCATCGTCGAGTTTTTCGGGAGATCGACCGGCGCGAAAGTTCCCTTTCAATGGCAGAAGACGGCGTGTCAGCACGCCCTGATCCGTGAGCTGATTCCCGCGTGCGAGACCTACATCCACGAATCCGCCGGTTGGCGGTGGACGCGGCTCTCTCGACTGATTGAGCACTTTGACGACCACGACGCGCTTGAGGCGGAGGCGGGGGGTTTCGGCCACGTCGTCGTCAGCGACGCGAAGACCCAGGCCGAAGACGAGGCGGGCGCCGCGCACTTTGCAACCACCGAGGTGGCGGACGAGGCGTATTTCAGGAACAAGGGGTTTGATGATCACGACCTGTGGGCCTCAGACGAGGACGACTGACGAAACGATTTTCGTTCATTCTTTACAAGCAAGACGACGACGCGTCGCGCGCTGCTAGCTACTGCGTTTATGATTCTACACCGTTTTTTTCTACACCGTTGTTGTTGTTGTTGTTACCCCCCCTGCGCCTTCCCCGAGCTCGGGTACTCGGGGTAATACGCGCCGGCCCTCCGCGGCTCCTGCTGCCCGTAGGGATCTTGCCCGTAGGGATCCGCGCTCGGCCGCGCCGGTTGTTCGCCCTGGTCCGTGGACAGCGTCGCCATTGCCACGCCCCCTCCGGGCTGCTGGAAGACCGTCGGCGGCCCCTGCGGCGCCACCGTCGCCGTGTACATCGGCACCGGTCCCCCATGATGCCCGGGCCCGCCGCCGTACGCCGTCGCGGGCATCACCTGGCCCCCCGGGGCGTACGTCTGCGTCCACGCCCCGGCGTACGGCTGGGCCAAGACGACCGCGTGCGGGGGCAGCCCGCCGGTCCCTCCGTTGCGCTTCCTGAGCTCGATGTGCTCCTGGCAGAGGACGCACGGGTTGCAGCAGAAGTGGCACACGCAGTCGGAGCACGGGTCACCGGCTATGCCGTACTTCTCTCGCAGCGCCGAGCGCCACTGAAACGAGTACAGCGGGCCGAGGTTCACGAGGTCGAGGAACACTCCGGTCGCCCGTCCGATGACCTGCAAGATCCCGCTCGTCACCGTCAGGCACGCCATGATGCCGCACGGCTTGGTGCACTCGAAGTCGCACGGCTTGTGGTACGTGCGCGTCTGCAACATCTTGACGTTCGAGTTCAGCACTGCACACGGACAGAAGATTGAAGCGCAGCAAAGGTCGCATTCCACGAAGTCGTCCCCGCGTTTCGAGCAGCAATTGCAACACACGCACACGTCCGTGTACCAACCCGACGCATGGTACACCGGCGTGAGCTGTTGATGAGCCATCGTGCGCCTCGAGGAATATGTGTCCAAACCAAAGGACGCTGACGAAGAAAAGACGACTTTCCCGAAGAATCCCACAAAGTTCCAGGTGTCGAGTTTTTGGGCTCCGTGACTGGTCGCATGTGCGTGCTTTGCCCAAAAATGTGGTTTAGTCGAAATACGAGATGTATCTAACTGTTTACCCATACTGATGACATAATCGAACCGGCCCGTTCGTGGTGAGGCCACGTCACCGTGCCCAGCCACAACTCCACCCCCAAGCGTCGCTTTACGCGGCACTTTACGCGGCACCATGGCCACCATCGCCACCTCTTCCCTCGCCAGCCGCATTCGCGTCGCCCCCGGCGCGCGCGCCCTCTCACCCTCCGCGGCGGCGCCCTTCGCGGCGTCCCGCCCCCGCGGTTCCCTGGTCATCCGCGCGGACGGTGGCTCGGGAATCAACCTGGGCGGTTTCCCGTACATCATCGCCCGCAAGGCGGGCTTCGATACGAGTGAGGGCATCGCCGGGTTTACCCCGTTCGCCGAGCTCTTCATCGGGCGCACCGCGATGGGCGGCTTCGCGACGGGCATCGCGCAGGAGCTCATCACGGGCGACGGCATCCTCGCGCAGCTGGGCGTCAGGGACCTTCCCAACGAGCAGATCTTCGACTTTTTCGTCGCCACCCTCGCGCTCTCCACCGTGGCGGGCGTGTGGGTCACCTTCCGCCAGCTCGTCGCGGGCGAGATGTCGCCCAAGCAGTTCAAGAGGTACCAGAAATTCCTCGGGCTCACCGCGAAGGACGAGGCGGCGCGGCTGAACGCCACGCGCGAGGCGCAGGAGAAGGAGATCGACGGCGAGTATCTCGCCACCGAGTTCAAAGCCGTCGCCGCCGCCGCCATCGACGGACCGGGCCCCTCCATGAGCGTCGACGAGGAACCCGAGCTCACGCCCAAGCAGCAGGCGGACGGGTCCATGGCGTACCTCAAGTCGGTGGAGCTGAACAACGCGCGGTGGGCCATGGTGGGCTTCGCCGCCGCCGTCGTCATCGAGGCCAAGACCGGCTTGTCCGTCTTCGATCAGCTCGTCATGTGGGCCAAGATGACTGGCGCGGACGTGTCCGTCCTCGACTCCTTCCGCCAGCTCTACTGAGAGAAGCGAAGCGGATCGCCCGACCCCTTAGCGCACGCACCACTGTACCACTAGCCATTCTTTCATCTTGAAATACCATTTTCCGGATGCGCAGCCACCGCCAAAGTTCAAGTCCGTCGCCCGCAGAAGACAGGCGACCGTCATCCACCGTACAAATAGTTTCCACTGATAAATCCGCGGCCCGCTTCACTCCTGCAAACATAGCTGAGACGCGCCGGAACCGTTGGTCGGAGCGTCGGTGCACGCGACATGGTATCGCGATACGCGCTCGCGTTGATCCTCGTGGCTGTCTTGGGTGCGAGGGCGACTGAGGCGACGCTCCCTGGCGCCGGAGCCGCGTCGGACGCCGACAAAATTAGATCGGAGTTTTCGCGCAGATTGCAGATGGCGCGGGAAGGAGAGCCCGCGAGGGAGGTGGACGACTATCACTACGTCTTCTCCGCGGACTGCAAGCCATACATGGAGTGGCAGTCCGTCGCGCTCTACTACAGCTGGGTCACCGCGGGTGCCCCAGGCCGGTTCACCCGGCTGCTCAGCTGCGACGAGCCGAACTATCCCTACGTCAACTCCGTGCCGACGCACGTGACGCCGCTGTACACCAACATAGACCCGAAGGACCCGTACTCGGCGTACAATCTTCCCGGGTCCATGATGCACTGGACCCAGCACAACCGCACCGACCGAAAGTGGATCATCAAGCTCGACGCTGACATGATCGTGCGCAAGCCCCTCAGCGTCACCGACGGGCTCGAAGCGGAGGAGGGCCTAGTCGCCGCGGGCATATACGGCTACCTCCACGGCGTCGACAACGAGATGGCGCCGATGTTCGTGCCCGCGGACGTCGTCCCAAGGCTCGCAAAGGTCGGGGGGTGGGAGATCTTCTGGGCGAGCGACCTGGTCAAGGCGGCGCCGCTCTGGTTCGAGTACACCAAACGGGTGCGACAAGATCCCCGAGCGTGGTGGCCGTTCAAGGGCACCGGCGACGTGTACATCACCAAGGAGTCCCCGAGGCCGTGGATCAGCGAGATGTACGGGTACGTGTTCGGTACGGCCATGGCGGGTTTGCGGCACAACGTGGAATCGAGCGCGCAGCTTTACGCGGGTATGGCGCCGTGGGACCAGGACTCGTTCGATCCCTTCCTGATTCACTACGGCCTGCGGATCGACATCGGCGACTGGAACTGGGACAAGCACTTCGAGCTGCAGGGCACCGCGCACAGGGACAAGCTCAACTGCGCGCTGCCTTACTACCCGTTCCCGATGGTCCCGAAGAAGCACTGGCCCGGGAGCCACCACGGCACGCTGTTCCAACCAGGCCAGGAGGAGGCGCGCAGGGTAGAGATCGTCATGGAGCTGATGTTGGCGCTCAACAAGGGCATTCGCGCGTGGCGGCACGTGCACTGTGGCGAGCCATGGCCGGAGGGTCTGTCCTCAAAGGGACTGGAGCACATCGTGGGCGAGGTTCGGGACGATCACGCGGAGCACCGAGCGAAGGGCGACGGGCACGAGTTTGAGCGCCGACGCCAGATCCCCCGGGAAAAATCGGAGGCTGAGATGGCGCACCTCGAGCACGTGCAGGCGGCGACGAAGACGAAGGCGGGGGAGACTCAAGACTCGGCGAGAGTAAAGGAGAGTAAACCCGCGCCGGTCGTGGGCGGGCGGAGGGCGGGCGGCGGGTTCAAGGGAAGGAACGTGAAAGACGGCATGGCGAACATGTGGTTGTACTTTTCATTCGGCTGGGGGTTGGTCCTGACCGTTATGGCCAGGTACCTGTTCTGCCCGCCGAGCGCCGGCAAAGCGCGTCGCAAGGGTCGATCGAGGAGGCACGAGATTCCGAATCGTTATTACACTTCTTAGCGAGCCTAGTTATTGGAGACTGTTGACGAACATGATGGAGAGCGCGGCGATGGTGATGAAGATGGGCACGGCGCTGACGCCGTAGAGGACCAGGAACCCGAAGGGGTTGCCGTCCTTCTCGTCCCCGTCGTCCTCCGCGTACGCGGCCCTCCTCTCTTCCTCAATCTGGGTTTTGATGCCCGCCGCCTGGTTGGCGATCTCGGCGTACCTGGAGGGTCCGCGCTCCTTCCTCACCTCGCTGTCCAGCCCGGGCCATTCGCGGAAATCCTGCAGGAGCGTCTCCACGACCAGGGCGTCGGTCGGTATCTCGCCGGCGTCGATCGCCTCCAGCGCCTCCACCTTCTCGTCCGCGCTCACGCCGGACTCGTCCTCGATCCCATAACGCTCGCGGCGGTCCGCCAGCCTCGGATCCTCGATCGCGAGCGTGAGCCTGACCTCGTTGAAATTCATCTCGCGCTTGACGTAGAGGAGCTTGAGGTAGTCCTTGATCTCGGCGACCATGTCGGCGATCCTGGCCGCCTCGGGGTCCACGGCGGGCGCAGCGGGCGCGGGCATCTCGGGATCAGCGGCGGGGGCGGGCGCGTCCTCGCCCTCCGCCGCGACGATGGTCAGCGCGCGACGGGTTTCGCGGCGGCGACCGAGGGCCTCAGCCTTTGAGGTCTCGCGGCGGACCACGATCGCGGGAGCCGAGGGCCTCGACACGCGAGCGGCACGGGGCGCCGCCGCGTAAACCATGGCGCGGGGGGATATTGTGGCGCGAACGATGGCCGCCATCTCGATCGATCGCCGACGCTACGTGTTATGCGCTTCGACTGGGTGCGTCCGAGTGGATAGCGCTGTGGAAACTTCATGGCGGTCGGATATGGCGACCGACCGGTTTTAGCGTTAAACGGCGTCGCAGTCGTGAGGCGTCTCGTGGGAGGTGCTCCTGTCGGTTCCAGGGACCCCCGAACCCTTCCACAGCACGTGGCATGTACAGTGTATGTAAATTTACAAACCAATTAGAGCATTACCTTCATCGGGGGCACGCATCGCGCCCCCGTTCTGCACACATCACGAAAAAGTTGCCTGGCCGCCTGATCGACCTCCTCCTTGGATGCCAACTCTTACTTCACCTTGCTGGCCACCTCCGAGGTACTGAAGAATCCTCCGCTCGGGTTCCTTCGCCCAGAGATCTCAATACCTTCGTGGTCTTCTATGCCCATCTGTTTGCGCTGGAAAGACGTCAGCCAGGGGTAATCCGGACCTTCAGCAGCGGGGGTGCCTTTCTCCACGTACGGCAGCTCGTTTGGGTAGTGTACTCTTTGGTAAACTCCGACAGTATCGGACGCGAAGGAGCCGTTCGGGGTCCGGGGTTTGGCGATGAACAACGGGCCTGGGTGGTCAGGTTCGGCCCATTCCTTTGAGGGCTTTGGAGGGGCCTTTGATTCTGGGGTCGTGGGGCCATCCTGCAGTGTAGAGGGTGTTTTGATCAAATGTGACCTTTCGCGCGAGACGATGGGTGTTCAGGGGCGCGCGCTGAGAAGAGCAGTGTGGGAGGGTTTCACGCACCGTGGGCTCATCCGACACGGTTACACTCGATGGGCGTTTTATGTCGGCCATGCCGTCCCCGGGGATTGCGCCTGGGTCTGTGGCCGGCCCACCCAGCGCCCCCGCGATGGCGCAATTTCCGACATGGCTCCAGCTCGATCGGGATCATCAGCCTGGCGTGATTTTGCGACTGGGCGGACGGCACCCGGCGCACAACGCGGGGCAGCCTCCCCCACCCACCTGAGGTCACTGGCCGGGGGAGAGGTGCGACACAGCTCAGGAGGAGTGCGTCAGATCTATCTTTCGCGCCTCCGGGTCGCCTCGCCACGGACCGGGCGCCATGGCCGCGCAGCTCGACCTCTCGCAGGTGGTACCCCAACGTTCTCTGAAAATTCACAGTCGACCGCCGCTAACAACGCGCACTCCGTCCCTCCCCCTCCCACATCCAGGCTGCCCTTCGCGGCCTGTCCGACAAGCTGTACGAGAAGCGCAAAACCGCCGCGCTCGAGGTGGAGAACGTGGCGCGCGCGATACTACGCGCCGGCGACCGCGCCAAGCTCGACGCGCTCGTCTTAACCCTGGTGAACGATTTCGTGGCGTTGCCGATGCCGAACCACAAGAAAGGGGGGCTCATCGGCCTCGCCGCCGTCACCGTCGCCCTCGCCGGCACCGCGGACTCCAAACTCGACGACATAGTCCCGCCGGTGCTCAAGTGCTTCGCGGACGCCGACCAGCGCGTCCGGTACTACGCGTGCGAGGCGCTGTACAACATAGCCAAGGCGGCGCGGGTCGCATTCGTCTCTCACTTTTCCGACGTCTTCGACGCGCTGTGCAAACTGTCGGCGGATAACGATCCGAACGTTCAGAACGCCGCGCACCTGCTGGACAGGCTCGTGAAGGATATCGTCACGGAGTCCGTCGAGGCGTTCGACGTCGCGAAGTTCGCGCCGATGCTGAGGGAGCGCATCGGGGTGCTGAACCCGTACGTGAGGCAGTTTTTGGTGGGCTGGATCACGGCGTTGGACTCGGTGCCGGAGATTGACATGCTCACGCACCTGCCGGACATACTGGACGGGCTGCTGAACATGCTCAGCGATCCCAACAGGGAGATCAGGCAGCAGGCGGACGGCGCCCTCGGGGACTTCCTCGCCGAGATCAGGGGCGAGGGCAGGCACGCGCATCGCGGCGCCGACCTCGGGGCGCTCGCGGCGATTTTGGTCGGGAGGTGCGGCGGGTCGGGCGACGAGTTCACGCGCGTCACGTGCATCAACTGGCTCAGAGAGTTCGTGTCGCTCGCGGGCGATTTGCCGCGTCTCGTGCCGCACTTCGCGTCCATCATCGGCGCGGTTTTGCCTTGCATGTCGAGGACCGAGGCCAAGGTGAGGGAGACGGCGGCGAGGGCGTCTGAGGAGCTGCTGGCTTCGACAATCGCCGCGGCCAAACAGGCGTACGGAGAGATCGAATCCGACATCAAACGCGGGCTGGACCTCCCGGGGGTTCTCGCGGCGCTGAAAAAGCACGCGGGCGAGGGCGCGAAGGGGCCCACTCGGCTCGAGGCTCTGCGGTGGTACGCGGCGTTGTGCGACGCAAGTCCGGAGACGGTTCGCCGGTTATCGCTAGACGCGCCCGACGATACCCTCGACGAGCTGCTCGCGTCGCTGGGGCACGACTCGGACGAGGTGGTGACGCGCGCGATGCGGGTGCTCGGGTCCCTCGGCGCGGGCGAGGAGGCCGACTTTGACGTCGTGGTCCGAAGGGTGGTGACCGTCTTTGCGAGCGACGGGGGCGACGTGCTGGAGCGAAGGGGCTCGGCGGTGGTCAGGATGCTCTGCGCCGAGCTCGGAGCCGAGCGAACGTACTGCAAGATGGCGTCGATCGTGCGCGAGGGCGGGCTCGTCGAAGGGCTGGACGAAGGGCGCGAGCTGGACTTCGCGGCGGCGATGGTGGAGGCCATGAACCTGATACTTCTCACCGCGCCCGAGTGCGCGGGCATGCGAGCGTCGCTCAGCGGATTAGGCTCGTCTTCGGGGGTGGCGGATTCCTCTGAGAAGGCGACCGGCGCGAGACTGTTCCTCGCCCTTTACCCGTGCTGGTGTCACAGCGCGGTGTCCACCGTGGCGCTGTGCCTGCTGTCCCGGGCGTACGCGCACGCGGCTCACGTCGCTCGGTCGATGGGAGACGCCGAATCCGAGGTGACGGTTCGCGCGCTGGTGCAGATCGACCAGCTCGTGCACCTCATCGAGTCGCCCGTCTTCGCCAACCTCCGACTGCGCCTGTTGGAGCCCAACAGTCACCCGGACCTGGTGCGGGGACTGTACGCGCTGCTCATGCTGCTGCCGCAGAGCGACGCCTTCAGGACGCTTCACGCGAGGCTGGGCGCCGTGCCCACGCTGGCGCTTTCGCGGCTGGACGTTAACGACGGCGAGGACGGCGGGACTGGTACCAAGTCGGGTGGAACAGGCGGTTGCCTGGACGGGGGCGAGGTGGACCTCGAGGCCTTATCGGCGACGTACGCGGAGGTCAGGGGGAGGCACGTTCGCGCCGCGGAGGAGAGGAGGGTACGCGCCATGCGAGGGCGAGGGGGATGAAATCGTCGACGGCACTAGTTAAAACGTCGTGAACCGGAGTTTGCACGCGCGCATCGTTCGTCGTTCGTATCGCGTCTTCGTCTTCTACTTGTACGGGCGCGTTCGCTGGAGTTTGGCGTACGCCAAGATGCACGCCACCGACGCAGCGGCCTTGACCGCGTTGTTGGCCGCCCCCCTGACGGCGGCGCCAAAGTTGAACGGCTCGGGGCTTTTAACCGTCGAACGGCCGAGGTCGATGGCGGGCCGCGCGTTTTCGTCATCCTCCGCGCGAATCTCCCGAATCTTCTCCGCGGCGTCGATCAGATGAATGCACCCGGGCGTGGGCGTGCACGTTGGCGCGGGGGGGCACTCGAGGCAAAGCGAGAGCCGCTCGAGCGGTACCGTAGCGGCCGACTCTTTCTCGTTGAAGTTTACTTGCTCGTCGCAGAAGAACGCGTTGAGGCCGCTGCGGGCGATGAAGACGACCGCGCCGATCATCGCGCCCGCGCCCACGGACCCGACCGCATCGGAGAGCCGAAGCGCGGCGACGCACTCGCACTGCGACGGGATTTCGGCCTCAAACGTGCAGAGGGGGGCGGGGGTCGTGGTTCGGTCCTCCCGGGCGAACGTCGCGGAAGAGGCGGTGCGGTTGTCGGGGTCGCCCGCGTGCATGGGCACGTTCACGCTCGACGCGAGCGACGCGAGCATAGACGCTACGACAGAGATGATCCAGAATGCAAGGACGCGGGCTTGAGACATGCGGCGGTGTGAGGTGAAGGTCGCCTTTGCGCTGTGTACGTTTGAAACTTTCAACCGAAAATGTTCAACCACGGCTACTTTTCGAGCTTCATGCCGGACTTCTTCGAGGCCTTGAACATGCCGAAGAACGAGCCGCTCTTCTCCTTCTTCGGCTTCGCCGACGCCACATCCGCCGGAGCCGACGTCGTCCGCGCCGGAGCCGACGCCCTCGCCTCCGGCACCTCGCGCGCATCCGGCGCGGGCGGCTGAGCGTCCACGGCCGGCGGCGGCGGCGACGCAGCCGGCGGCGGCGACGCGGCCGGCGGCGCGTGGAACGCGAACGAGTTCGACCCCGCCCCGCCCGCGACCGGTATGACCACCGGGATCGCGGAGTTCCTTCCGTTATGTTCGGTTTCGTGTCCCACTTCGTGTCCCGCCGCGGTCGGGTTCCTCAGCATCCGCCGCACCGCGTCCTCGTCGAAGATGGCTCCGTCGGGCCGCGCGGAGGATAGGCCGTGGCGGTTCAACACTTCGCGGCGAACGAAAGCCGCGGCGCCCGCCGTCACCGTCTGCATTTCCCTGCGCATCTCCTCGCGTTCCTCGTCCCACGCCGCCCGGAACGTCTCCAGCGTCCGCCTGTGCCGTCGTTCGTCCTCGGCGACGCGCGCGGCGTACCGCTGCGACAGCTCCGCGGCTTTCCTGTCCCGTTCCGCGCTCGCCCGGCGATGGTCCTCGGCGGAGAGCGCCAACTTTCGGTCCCGTTCCGCCACCTGCCTTCGCGTCTCCTGCTCCGCGGCCGCCGCCCTCGCCTCCGCCGCCTCGGCTCTCGCGGTCGCCTTCGCCGCCCGTCCCTCGGCATCCTCCAGACGCGCCTTGAGCGCCGCGAGCTCCACGTCGGAGAGATGCCGCATCCTGGACTCGAGCGACGCGACGTCGGCGTCCCTCGACTTTTGCGCCGACGAGACGTTCCTCTCCCACTCCGCGCACACCTCGGCGATCTGCGCGTCCCTCTCTTCCACCTCCGCGCGCGCCGTGGCGAGCTCGCGTCGTAAGGTCTTCGTCTCCACGTCCCGCCTGGACAGCTCCCGCTCCATCGCCTCGACGGTCCTCGTCAGATTGTCGATCTCTCGAAGCTTGTCGTCGAGCTCGGCTCGCGTCGCCGCGTCGAACCTCGGAGGCGGATCGGGGTTTGCGGATCGCGCGGAGAGGTTCGGGGTGAACGCGAACCGCGGTAGGCCCGACAGCGTCGCCCGCGGGGTCGCCGCGACGCTGGAAGGACCGCCGAATGTTTGCGGGGGCTCGCCGCGAGCCCGTCGCGCAATCTTACTTGCGGTCTGATTGACGTCCTCCACGAGTGAGCGGATGAGCGCCTCGTCGTCGGCGGGAATCACTCGGGGCTCCATCGGGGGCGGCGGTGGTGCCGCGGCGGACGGGCTCGCCACCTCGGTCATGGTGGCGTGGTGGGTGTGGCGAGCCAATTGACAATGCAACAATTCTCTTGGCCCGCGCGGCTTTTGGCGACTCAGGAGGCGAGGGAAAACCGACGCACGCCACTCGAGTGGCCCGCGTGGACTCGATGACGCAGTAGTCGAGGCGCCATGTCGGCAACGTCATTCGCGCATACGATGAGCGTAGCCCTCGCCCCCGCGCGCGGGAGAGGCGCATCGAAGCATCGTCGTCGTCCACGTCTCGCCGTCCACGCGTCGTCGTCGTCGTCCTCCACGCGTGACGACGCCCTGCGGGCCATTTTGCGCCTGGACGACGCCGCGAGAACGCAACTGGAGACGTCGGTCGAGGGTCGAAGGGTCATCGCCGATATCCCCCTCGACGTCCTCGCGGCGCGAGTGCGGGTGTTTTCGCGGTCGCTTCCACCGGCGTGCGCGGGGTTCGTCTTCGATATCATCACGGAACGACCGGGTTTGATGTGCGACGACGAGTTCGCGCGTGCGTCGGCGGCGAAAGCGGCGTCCGTCTTGGGGGGGTACGAGAAGCTCGGGGAGCTGTGCGAGGAATGCGCGCCGGCGTGCGCGCACGTGATTTGGGAAATCGGGTGTCTCGGGAAAAGCCGGGAAGAGCTGGCGCGGTCGTTGAGGGAGTGGGTGGGGCGCGAAGAGGGGTGGCATCGAGTGTTCGCCTCTCGAGTCGCGTCCCAGTGGGGGTACTTACGAACGATGCGTCGCACGGAGACGACGACGATGGCGGGGAAAGGGGAAGTGTATCGAAACGTGAGGACCGGGGAGAGCGTGACGTTCCGGGAGCAGACGAAGTATTCCGTCTGAGAGTCGAACGCGTGGCCAAGTAGAAGACTCGTCGGTGCGTACCAAATCTTTGCGTGTTCGTAAATACCGAACCCGTCGTCAATGCTCTTCCCCGTCGGGGTCGGGGTCCGTAGGGTCTAACAACCCTGACCCTTCGCCCGAGAACTCGAACGTCCCTCGCCTCGTTCCATCCACCTGCGAGTCGAACTGGTTCCTCGCTCCCAGCAGGGTCCTGTGCACAGCCTCCGCTAAACCCGCGACGGGCGCGACGGCGGCGGCGGGAGCCGACCGAACCGCGCTCGCCATCACGGCGGGTCCGTCGCCGCCCAGACCGCGCACGCGCACGGGGCCGTCCTTCACGGCCGTCGCAGCCTTCTTGAGCCCCCTCCCGAGCGTCGCCGCCGCCTGCCGGACGCCCTCCCTCAGGGTATTCGGCTCCGGCATCTCCTCCCTCGGCGACTGCCTCGGTATCACCGCGTCTTCAACGCCGCCGACGACGGCGGTGGTGGCGGCGGCGACGGTGACGCCCAGACCGAGCGCCTCGCGGCTGACCGCCTTGACGAACGCCGCCGCTCCGTGCGCCGCGCCGCGCCACGCGCCCCCCCTTCGACCCGCGCGGCGAAATTCCAGCGGCGTCGTCACCAGCGCCTTGGTGGCGGTTCCCACGTTGCACGCGCTCCGCACGGGCGCCAGCCCGCTCGCAAACTTGTGCGCCTGCGTGGACGCGACGTGCTCCAGCCACGACCTCACCGCCAGTTCGCTCAGCTTGGACCAGCCGCACACGCCGCGCGCCGTCACCGGCTGAAGTCGAACCACGACACCGCCGAAGGGAACCAGGTTGAGCGCCTCGCCGAGGTTCCCCGCCCTCAACGCCGCGACGTCCACGTCCCTGGGCACGTAATCGATCCGAACCGACGGGACGCGAATCTCCGCCAGCTGGAAGAACGCCGAGCGAGCCGTCGCCGCGTCGACGCCGATCGCATCGACGGTCGCCTCGTCGTCGGACGTCGAAGATCTCGATCCTCCCGATCCTCCCTCTTGATCCTCGCGCTCTCTCGACGCAAACGATTGGAAGAAACGAAGCGCGTGCTGGTCCAGGCGGAGGTGCACCGGGAGCAACGCGGCCCGCAGTCGGAGCTCCGTCGAACGCGCCGCGGGGTCCATCCGAACGGCGTTCACGTCCAGTCTGAGCATCGCCGCGTCCGTCTCCCGCGGCGCGTTCGCGTCGTGCGCGAAAATCTTCGGCCACCGACACCTGGGCGGCGGCGTCAGGTCGACGCACGCGGCGTCCGCGATGGACGCCGCCGCGCGCCACGCCACGGGACCCACCGCGAGCTCGTCGCATCGCAGCGCCGCGCCCTTCGCCACGAACCGTGCCCCCGCGCACTCGACGTCGGAGACGGCCGAGCGAGCCGGGGACCACCGGCTTCCCGATCGAGCGTTTACCTCAACCGACGAGACGAGCGCCGTGATGGAGCTCGTCGGCGTGGACCCGTCGCGGGGCGGTTCGGGTAAGGACGGCGTTTCGCCCGGTACCTCACGCGATCGACGCGTGGATGGGATCGACACGTGGTCGTCGATGACCGCGACGCCCGCGCCTCCGTCGAACCACACGGCTCTGTGCTCGGTGGACCCGCCCCGAGGCGGCCGTCGCGTCGCGTTGTCTGACGATTCCGTCGAGCTCGATTCCGTCCCATTCGATCGAAGCCTCGTCGTCGCCTTGGGGGCGCCCGTCGGCTTTGGCGAACGGGGCGGACGCGGGGGTAACCCGACACCGCCGGCATGCGTGAGATGGCTCGAGGCCATGTATGATCCCATCATCGTCCCGCTGCGGCCCATCGCCAACGTCGATTGCGACTGGGAGAGTCGCATCGCGCGCATCGCCTCCGTCGCCGCCGTCTCGGGGGAGACGTACCTGATGGACTTGGAGACGGCTTCCGCGTAGGACTTGGCGAACGCGGGGGTCGGCGAGCCCGGGCGCTCGGCGATCGTCAGCGGCGGCGGCGGAGATTTCGGCGGGGTGTGTCGGGAGGATCGCAGGCGCTGAGCCGCGGCTCTTTCTCGCGCCTTCCTATCCACTCCCTTCGAGATTGAGGCGTAGTCCTCGATGACGCCGCCGAGCCGCGGGCTCTTCGCCCGACCCGAGCATCCGTCGCCGCGTTCGATCAGGAACGCGTCCTCGTCGACGGCGTCCATCACGGTGTGTCCGGCGGCGAACCTGTGTCCGACGACTGTGTCCGACGGCTGAGAGAGCGCCGAGAGGGCGTTGTCAAACTCGCGGCGCGGCGGGCTCGCCTCAAACGACGACGGCTCGCGCTCCTCCTCGTCATCCTCGCGCGGCGGCTCGACGGTGGGTCCCGCGGACGTCATCGCGTCGAACAGATCCAACACCGCGTTCAGCGTATCCCCGTGAAAGTCGCATCGAAGGCTCGCGGCGTTGAGCGCCACGAGCGCGGCGCATCCGCCGCCGGTGCGAGCCTCGGCACTTACCCTCGCTTCCCTCGCGACCCTCGCAACGTTCGCGGCGGCGAGCGCGTTCGACGTGCACGGGAAACCCGGCAACCCCACCAGGTTTAGGTCGCCATCGTCTGCGTATTTCTCAGGCGACGACGCGATCGCCCTCGGCCGGGCGACGTGCAAGGCGATCCCCTCGACGAGCGCGGAGTGTTTCAGCGGGGGTCCGCGCGACGCCGGATGCTGCGGTGATTCGGACCCGACCCCTCCCCCCTCCGTCGACTCCCCGGGGATGACCGCGACGCGCAAGACGTCCAGTCTCGCGACGCCGTGGTTCAGGGTCGCGACCCCGCCGCCGTCCAGGGTCGCGTCCCCGCCGTCCAGGGTCGCGTCCCCGCCGTCCATCCCGACCACGCCCACGAGCACCGCCGCGGACTCCCTCACGTCGAGGCTCGCGTGGTACGGGAGAGTCTCCTCGTGATTAACGGGATCGTCTCGCGACGCCGGGATCGCCGCGACGACGTCCGCTAAAACCACCCTCAAATCTTCGAGGACGACCTCGAGACCGGCGACCCCGCGTCCCCGCGCGATCTTGGCCACCGCGCCGGACACGGACGCGTACGCCGCGCCGCCGACGCCCGGCGCGGTGGCGCGTACAATCGTCAATCCCGGCTCGCCCTCCAGCGCGTCGGCGTCCCTCGCGGTGAGCACGGGGTCGCGGCGCGGGTCAGATGTATCAACCCCTCGGGTCAGATCGAACCCCTCGGCGTTGACGGTGAGAAGGTTGGCTCCGGGCTCGCCGCACACAGCCGTCGCGGAGAAGACCCGCGCGTTCGCTAGCGCGACGGTCGCGCCGCGAGGGTCCCGACGGCGGCGGCCGTCGACGGCGACCCTCGCCGGGGGCACCGACCCGTCCATCGACTCCCTCTCGCCGTCCATCGACTCCCTCTCGCCGTCCATCGACTCCCACCGTACGTCCATAAACTCCCTCTCGCCGCGCGTCGACTCCCTCAGGAACGACATCGCCGACTGAAACATGGCGGACGCGGCGCCGTGCATCATCACCGACGACGCCTCCATCGCCGAATCGCCCGCCTCCCGTCTCGTCCCCGCCTCTGAACGACCTCCCCCGTCCGTCCAGACCTGTCCGACGACCTCGCCCGCGGACGCGCGAAACGCCACGGGCGGGATCGGCGTACCCGGCACCGGTGGCGCGCACGACAACGGGTGACCCCTCGGCAGCGCGGCGAACGCGTCGAACGCGCCGGACGCGCGAGCGATCGATTCGGGCGAAGCGGCGAACCGAATTCGCGGCGCCGCGACGTCAATCTCGATCGAGGCGCGCTCCGCCGCGACTCCTTCGACGCCGCGAATGACGTCATCCGTCTCGATGCCATCCTCGAGTGGGTTTGTCGTCCTGGGGTTCACGCGAAGGTCCGCGCGCGCCTTCACGGCTCGGTACGCGTCGAGACACGGGTAGGTACCGGCGTCTGGACCCCGCGCATCGTCGCCCAGCGCGAGCCCGCCGCCGCCGCCTTTCGACCGTATCGCCGCGGTGACCCTACGCGCGTCGGCGTCGGAGTCGGAGTCGCCCGGAGTGCGTGTCGATTCGTGCGTCGATTCGAGCTCGAGCAAGGGGCGCCCCGCGTGGGGTCCATCGTCCGCGTCGGTTCGGTCGCGATCCGTCCGTCTTGCCGTGTCCTGCGACCCGTCTAGATCGGGTGGCGCGTAAAAAGCCGCGCGGACGACGTCGGCAAACTCGAACGTCGTCTCATCCGCCGCGTCGTCGTCCGGGGACGGGACGACCACCACGAACGCGGGAGCCGCGTCCGGGGCACGATCGTGGACGATGTCTAGCGCCACGCAGCGATGCGAACCGTCGCCGTCGAACGAGGGCGCACACGCGACGACTCGCGCGAGCGCCGCGTTGACGGCGATCCGCCATCCCCCGCCCACGGCCGACCCGTCGTCGTCGTCGTCGTCGGAAGATGAACCGTCGTCGCCGCCGCGTCGTCGTCGTCGTCCAGACCTCTCGCCACGCGCGCGGTCCAGCGCTTTGCCGAACGCGGCGGTCCGCTCGAACAAACCCGCGTCGATCCAAATCAGCGCGGGCGCGAGGGCTGCGCTCAAAAACCTCGGCTCGGATCCTCCCCCGCGACCCGGGGACTTGTACGCGAACGTCGCCGCGCCGATGCCGTCCCCGTCGTGGCACGCGTGCGTCGGCGAGAGGGAGAGCAACGGCGCGCGATAGAGCCCGCCGCGTCGCGACGGTTCGAACGGTTCGTGGACGCCGTCCGGGAGCCAACCGAGCGCGCTCGCCGCGACTGTCGGTTTGATCCAAAGGTACTCCCTCGCGTCAAACCCGTCCACCCGCAACCCGCAAGATACGCCCTCAGAGCCGGAAGATACGGTGGCGTCGATGCCGATGGCGTCCACGCACGCGTGTTCCGTCGTCGGAAACGATTCGCGCTCCTCCGCGTCGTCATCGTCGTCGTCGTCATCGTACACGGCAGTCGCCGTCACGCCGGGACAGGCAATCGTCAACGTGAGCTCCGTCGAAACCTCGTCGTCGTCGTCGTCGCTATCTCGCCCGTCACGCTCCGTCGCGCGGCGATCGAGATACTGGGACATGTGCATGCGCATGCCCTGCCTCACCTGTTCGATGCCCTCCTCCTCGCTCGAGTCCGCGTCGTCGCAGATGTCCGCCAAGAACGAAGACTCCGGGCTGACGAATTCATCGTCGTCGTCGACGTCACTCGCGGCGGGCTCATCCTCTTCAACGCCCGGCGGTTGAAACGCCGCGGCGACGCGCGCGACGGTCTCCAAACTCGCGGGCGATGCCTCGACCCACACGCGGGACAGCGTGAGGCTCGCGGCGATCGCGTCCGGGGCTGCGAATAACGCCGCCGCGTCCTCGGACCTCCAGCTCCACTTCGCCGCCGCCACGCAGTCCACGCCGGCGCCTCCTCCACCGCCCACGCACCGGCGCCATTTCGTCCCTTCCCCCCGCACGGCGTCCTCTACGACGTCCACCTCGAGTCCTTCGATGGAGACGACCTTCTCCCGCGTGGTCGCCGCGCCTTCGCCGTCGTCGTCGTCGTCCCTGAAGTCCAGCTCTCTGAACCTGGCGAGTATCGACGGCGAAGGCGCGCCTGGTTCAGCCGCCCTCGCGCGCGCCGAGCGGGCGTCGACGCGGACGGTGACGTCCACCGCGCGCGCCCTGAGTCCCTTGAGCACCTTCTCTATCGCCTTGGAGATGAGTTGCACGCCGTCGTCGATGATCCCGGTCCGCGGGGAGGATCCTCCTCCGTTCGACCCGGTCGCATTTCCCGTCGCGTCGGCACCGCTTCGTCCGGTGCGACCCCGCCGTTTTCGCCGCGCGCCCGGACGCGGTGCGATCGGGTCTTCGCGCGGGGCGAGCACCAGGTCGACGTCGCCGACCTCGACGACGCACGACTTGGTCCCGAGCGCGTTCCACGGGATCGTCGCGCGCACCCACCCGACGCGACCCTCGTCGACGCGAAGCGACTCGTGCCCGAGCTGCCGAGTCAGGTAGTCGCAGTCGAGGACCAGGTCCCGGAGCTCCAGCGTCCCCGCGCCGAGCGCGACGTCGAGCTGATTTACGTCGAGATCGTTCTTCAGAGCCCTGCCGAGCGCGCGTCGGAGCGCGAATCTGAACACCCGACGCAGCGCCCACGAGTACGTCTCCTTGAGCATGCTACGCGTTGTTGCCTCTTCCAAAAACTACGCAAGATGCGGGGCCCCTCTCGAGTCGACCACCGATCGAATCCGGGTCCCTACTCGACCGGTTTCGCTCTCAGAAATGACCGCCCCGTCCTTGGTCGATGACGGGCGCGGCGCCCTGCCCCCGCGCCTCTCTATGGGCCAACCGGAGGCCAAAGGGCGGACCCCTATCCGTTTTGAAAAGTCCCGCGAAAAAAATTATTCCTCCCTGGATCCGGTGAGACGATATTTCCTCCAGATCCGCCCTTGCTCGACCCAGATCCGCCCTCGGACCCCGCACGATGACCAACACGGTCGTCCTCAAGGTGGCGATGATGTGCACCGGCTGCAGCGGCGCGGTGGAGCGCGTGCTCGGCAAGATGGAGGGGGTGCAGTCGTTCGACGTGAACCTCGAGACGCAGAAGGTCACGGTGGTGGGCACCGTCACCCAGGAGGAGGTGGTGGCGAAGATCGCCAAGACAGGGAAGGCTGTCGAGCCATGGTCGGACTGACACTCGCGTGACACGTCCCTCGAGACTGGCAATGCATGCGGGGGAAGACCCCGTCGGAGCCGGGGATGCGCGAATCGCCGGCGCACTAGCTTAGGTATACAACGCTGTCCCTAGCATTTACAGGTACAACACTAATGGTCTTGTGCACTCAGTCGAAATCGTCTCCGTCCCGCTTGCCCCCGCCCCTGACAGCCTTTCCGAACCTGGTCGCCTCTTCGATGGGCTCTGCCCACTCGTCGTCCTCGTCCGGCAGCTCCCGGCCGTCGCAAACGTACAGCGCGACGTACGTGCGACCGTACCGCCTGTCCCGCACTCGCCGCAATCGGTTCCCAATGGCGGGGGTGATCTCCGGCTTTTGGCTCCGCGCGTACTCGACCAGGATCACCGTGTGGTCCGCGACGAGCGGCGATCGGTCCAGCTCCATCAGCAGCTCCGGATAGGAGACCCTGTAGTAGGGCGGGCAGAAGGAGATGAAGTCGAACGCTCCGCCCGCGGCGCGCGCGGTGTTCTTGTGCTGCGCGAGGAACGCCTCGACGGATGCGGTGTGCACGGTCGTTTTCGAAACGACTCCGAGGGACTGGAGGTTCTTCCTGGTGACGTTGTTGACGACCCACGGGTCCATCTCGACGAAGTGCGACTCCGCGCACCCGCGGCTGATGGCCTCGATGCCGATGGCGCCCGTACCGGCGAAGAGGTCGAGCCACCGCGAGTCCGGCGGGAACGCGGTGTTGCTCCGGCTGCCGATGAGCGACATGATCATGTCGAACGTCGCGCCGCGAACCATCCCCATCATAGGCCTGGTGTCCAATCCCGAGGGAGACAGAAGCTTGCGTCTGGATAGTGTCCCCGCCACGATGGTGAGCCTCTTGTGCGTCCGTCTCGAGTTCTCCTTTTGCTTCTGAACGTTGAACGCGTCCACCGCCCTCTTTTCGCTTTCGAGCTTACGCAGCAGAGCCTTGGGCACGCCCATTTGCAGCATCTTTTCGGTCTCCTCCTCCTTCTTGGCGAGTTCCTTGAGTTGTTTCGATGTTAGCTCGCCTTTGTTGTTCACGTCCGCCTTGAGCCCGTCCTTGACGCCCATGATATCCACCGGCGTGTTCCTGTCGCGCCGCCGGAGGTTGCTCTTCGCGCCCTTGCGAGTGTTCGCGCGGTAGCCCTCGGTCTCATCGTCGTCGTCCTGCTCGGCGACGTCCGCGAATCCCTGCGCGAACCCGAAGCTATCGTCGTCGTCGTAGTCCTCTCCGACCACGAAGAGGTCCTCCTCCTTAGTCGACACTCCCGCGCCCTCGGGGACGAAGAACCAGTCGGCGTCGTCGTCGTCGGCGTCGTCGTCGTCGTCGGCGGAATCGAGGGCGAAGGAAACGGGTTCATCGTCTTCGTCCTCGAAGTCCGCGGGGTCAAAGTAGATCTCATCATCGGCCATCGGGGAGGCAGTTTCCTCGGGGCGACGCGGCGCTGCATTCGCGACGATCCCGTGCGCGCGGTGCGAACGGCGGTTCGTCAAAGTGACCCCCGTGGTTCCAACGCATTTTGATGCGGCGGCGGCGGTCGAACACGCATTCGCGCTCGGAGCAGCGACGACGCGACCGTCGAAGCTCCTCGCGGCTCGCGACGACGCGCGCGGCTTAAGGCCGGGTCGTGCCCCCTGGCAGACGCTCTGCATTGTCTCGAATCAGTTCGCCGGTGCGCGCACCGGTGTGACCGAGAAGCGTGTGAGGGGTGCCGGAAAAAGGGGTACCTCCCCGGAGCTCGCCCCGAACCCGCAACAAGCGCAAGGCGCGGCGAAGATGGGACTTTTTCTCCGGGCGCGCATAAGAGTTACCTTGGTATTAGCACTACTAGAAAGGAGTCACTTTATGCGGAGACAGTCTGGTATAACTGACTTTTGGTTATCCCATGTGATGACTCAAAATCCATAGGTGACCTTTACGGCGGGCGCCATTCGCTTTTCCCGAGTAAATTCCACAGCTTTTGGAAGATATTTCTCCCGTTGGGTTCGAAAATCGCGCCGTCGGGGAGCAAAAGTGCGGTTCATTTCGCCTCCATTCCCGATTTGGGATCAGGAAACGAGCTTTTCATTGGTCGCGGCATTTTTGACCCAAGAAGATAAGGCTGATAGCCATCCAAGTCCATTCCAGAAGACTGTAGAACGCGTGAAAGGACGCGATTTCCAAAAGATTTTTTCCCGATCCGTAATTCCATCCAACAGAAAAATATGGTGAGGAATCGGCTTTCGGTTCTGCCGATGCCAGTTACCAAAATGAGCGATAATGTACTCGTTTTATGGTTCGTTAAACCAAAAGTTTGGCACGATTTCGAGGGTGTGTCTTGACAAAAGATGTCCCCCCTTTTCGTCTAAGTTCGAATAAAAAAGAGGTGCACTTTCCCCAGGATTTTTTCAATGGCACGCAATGGAATTTGGCCGTCGACGGTTTTTCATTCAGGCGATAAAACAATTGGGCGATTACGTGACATTATTTCCAATGAACTTTCCAATGATAATACCTAAAATACACTGAATCAGCCGAGGAAATATAGGAATTGGCATGCGTAGTGAAAAAAGCAAATCATCAAATCTGATTCCGGGTTAGATGCGAATCAGATTTGCTCAAGTGAACCAGGAGCACTCATGGGCCTTGCGTGTCAGGCTCTTTTGCGACTTTTGGGTGAGCTTTTCCCACCTCGAACCACACCGACGCGCTCGCGGTTCCCGAGGGGCAACCGCGCGAGTTTCGATCGTAGAGTGCCACGACTAGCGCCCGAACCGTTCGACCGCAGTCGTTCACGTTTTACCGTTGCGCAGAGGGCGCGCGGTCACATAAGCCGGAAAGAGATTCCGCGGTGAATCTTGCAAAGCGGGGAATACGTGAATTTCCCGCGGAGATGGCGCCCGCTTCCAAGGCCGAGGGGTCGGCGCGCGGACGCACCGCGGCCAAGGCTGAGGCCGGAGCGAATAATAACACACAAGACCCCGTCGTGAGGAAGGACGCGGGGAAGAACGACGCCAACCTGGGATTGGTACGCGCCCGGTACCGGATATACACGTCACCGCCAACGCTCGCTTTTTTTCTACCGGATCTCTTCGAAGCCTTTTTCGCCGTCGTTCCCGAGTCCCGTCGGTCGCGCCCCCGGCAGCCTCCCGACCCCGTCCGCGCCGTGCATCCGCGCCCGATGAATCGCCCAGGGTGTTGACTGACCGAAACCCACCCACATTCCGCCACTTTTCACTCGCGCAGGACGCGATTCTCGCAGCCGCGGCCGAGGAACTTCGCAGCTCTTCCGGTAGCGCTGACGGGAGCGAGGACGACAAGAAGAAGGGCTCCGACAAGGGCAAGAAGGGCGACAAGGGTTTGAACGGTAAGGACGGTAAGGGCAAGGATGCATCGGGGCGTAAGTCCGGTCGCGACGCCGGCAAGGGCGACAAGGCCGGCAAGCCCGGCTCCGGGAAAGATTCGGACGCCAAGGCCAAGGTCAAGGCGAAGGACGCCAAGACTGAGGAGGAGGAGGAGAAGGAGGTCGAGCTCGAGGCGAACGGCAAGCCCAAGCTACCACGTCCCGAAGGAACTGTGTCTTGCCCGCGATGCGCCAGCGAGGAGACGAAGTTCTGCTACTACAACAACTACAACGTGAAGCAACCGCGGTACTTTTGCCGCGGCTGCCAGAGATATTGGACCGCGGGCGGCATGCTGCGCAACGTCCCGGTGGGCGCCGGAAGGAGGAAGAACAAGAACGGCGCCAACGGCTCGGGAGATAACTCGCAGGCGGCGGGTGCCGCGGCGTTCGCGGCCCTCGCAGCCTCGGCGGCGGCGAGCGGACGCGGGCGGGTCGGCGCACTCGGTGGCCTCACCGAGGCTGCCATGCACGCCGCAGCCGCCGCGTTAGGAAAGCGCGAGCGCAGGGACGGCAGCTCGGACGGAAGCGCGACGGAGGCTGAGGGCGACGATTCCGCGTACCGCCTCGCCGCGGCGGGATCGGGCGCCTGGCCCGTGCCCTTCGGCGCCGTGCCCTCGTCCTCGGGGGGCGGGCGGGGCGGCTCCCCGGGTGAGGGAAGCGGAGCGGGCGAGGGTAGCGGCGCCGGCGCGGTGCCGGACTACGGAGCCATGTTCGCCGCCATGTCCGGCGGCATGCCCGGATACAACCCGTTCGCGGCGATGCAGGCCGCCGCGGCGATGCAGGCTGCCAGCTCGGGATCCGCGGCTGGAGGGTGGGACGCCGCGGCGATGCAGCAAGCCGTCGCCGCGCAGATGACGGCGTTCATGCAGGGCGCCACGGCTCAACAACCCAGCGCGGAGCAGCAGCAGCAGCAGGCCGCCGCCGCCGCGCAGCAGGCGTTCGCGGCCGCGATGGCGGCGAGGTACGGGGGCGTAAACCCCTTCGCCAACCCGTACAGCAACCCCGGGTCGCCCCGCGCCTCCGTGCCGGACTCCGGTCCGGCTCCCGCCGCCATATCCGCCAGCGCCGGCAGCGCGCCCGCGTACCCCAGGGCGACCGAGCAACCCCCCGCGACGTCCGTGACGAACGGGGCCCAGCCCGCGTCCAGCGCGGCGCCCACGACTTCCTCGGCTCCCCCGGGATTCTTCCCTCCCGCCGCCGCGGCCGGAGCGCCCAACTGGGCGAGCATGATGGCCATGATGGGCCCGGCGATGGCCGCCATGCAGGCGCAGCAGGCGCAGCAGGCGCCCAATTCTTTTGGAGGAATGAATCCGGCGCAGATGCAGCAAATCGCAGCCGCAATTTCCGCCGGGTACAACCCGTACGCCGCGGCACCCGCCGCCGAGGGCAAGGGTGCCGCCGCGGACGCCCCCGACGCCAAGCGATTCAAGGTTGAGGATCGCGCGGGTCACGCCGGTTAACTCACGTCGCTTCGCAGACCCACACTTACCACATACAACCAAGGTTCCACATACAACACGACCTAAAACCCTGCATTCATTTCATCATCATCAAGCAACATAAGGGATTGGAACTTTTCCATGTACTTTGAATGAGGTGCACGCTAAAGCCAAAACTCTCAGTAGCCGATCTACTGCATATCTAGCACCTGTATTGATTTGTAAAGCAAGCGCGCAACACGCAAGCGATAACGAAACGAGACTTCTCGCGTATGATTGTCGCCTCAATGTTACAGTACCTTCGGTACAAACTAAGATTGCTACCTGGACTTACCAGACTTTTTCTTGATGCCCAGCCGGATCCTGTTATCCTCGAGCCTCTGCTTCAGTCGCTCAACAAACCCGTCCAGCAGCATCTTGCGCTGCAGCAGGTCGAAGAACGACGCGGTGGACAACAGTCCTTCGCCCTGCGCCGCGTCGACGAACTTGTCGAGCATGATGGCGATGAAGAGATTCAGCAAAATGAAAGTTGCGAATGAGATGAACGTGACGAAGAACAACGGCGCTGCGAAATTGGACCCGTAACATTTGGTGTAGTAGTCGCCCTGCATGAACCCCTCGACCAGGTCGCAGTCCATGGTATCGACCATGAGTCGCGACCATCCGTCGCCGGTGAACACCCTGAAGAGCACCAGTAGGCCGTTCCCGAAGTTCTCAAAATTGGCCCCCTCATTGATGAACTGCCCGTGCTCCATCTTGCCAAATAGGTTCATGCCAAGGACGCTGTAGATGAACATGAGCAGAAACAGCAGGCTTCCCACGTTACCCATGGCGACAACTGAGTCTACGAGCGCTGCAAACAGGGAGCGCAGCCTCGCCGCGTCCTTGAGGAGCCTGAAGAGCCTGCCGAGGCGGAAGGTCCGCAGCAGGGTCGCGCCGGGGCCCATGTCCTGTCCGAATATCTCTGGAAGCGACCCGAGGACAACGATGAAGTCGAACCTGTTCCACGGGTCCTTGAAGTACCTCTTTGCGCCGAGGCCGAACATCTTCAAGGCGCATTCGATCACGAATACCCACGTGAAGAAACCGCCGAGGCTGTCCTGCGCCGAGGTCAGACCCGATGGCTGGCCCTCGTGCGTCAGGATCATCATGAATACGTTGAATCCGATGCAGCCCATGATGAACATCTCGAACCACTTCCACTGCACCAGCCTGTATATCCACTTGCGGATGAAAAACACCGGCTCGCGGTTGTCCACGTACAGCGCCGCGTTCTGCCTCTGCTTCATCTTCAGCGCCTCCGCCCATTTCTGCTGCCCCGGGGTGGTGAAAACCATCTCCCCAGTGGCTGCGGCGATTCGCCGGTATGTGTCGATCAGCGCGCCGACCAACAGATACACCCAGAAAAGCGACGATAGGAGGATAAACGCTATGAAGAAGAGGACGTTGATTGACGAGGCGTTCGCCACCGGCTGGTAGTTCACTTCCGTGACGTCCATGCCGCGGTGCGCGATCTCGAACCACTTGTCCATCGTGGTGATGACGAACAGCGAGAGCATTGAGTTCCCGATGTGGTCAAAGTTTAGCACTGGGTTGACCCACTGTCGCAGCTGCGAGTTACCGTCAGGACCCT